>Ga0181573_10000156_pt1 | contig 68731 bp, 64 predicted proteins | sample 101ome_25_FD_148643 | JGI IMG/M metagenome (GOLD analysis project Ga0181573, IMG submission 148643) | Coastal salt marsh microbial communities from the Groves Creek Marsh, Skidaway Island, Georgia - 101409BT metaG (spades assembly) | ecosystem: Environmental > Aquatic > Marine > Intertidal zone...
TGGATCAGTCACATGATCATTGACCTTGGATTGATGTGGGTAGGCTGGGAAGCCCTGCAGGCTGCATGAGGGCCGGATCCAACCCTGTCAGGTCCAGGACGTAACGGGGTAGGGTGCCTGACTAAATAGAGTTCAATCCACGCCATGTTCTCGCCGGACTTCCAGAGATTTCTCTCCGATTTCCTGTAGCTCCGCCTAAAGAGAATTATCGAGATTTTCTTTCGGTGTGTATTCGAGAGCCTCAACCGGATTACTAGCGATCCGGCGTTTCTTCTCGAATCAAATCATTACCGATCCAATTGGATTGGAAAAAGGAGCGTTTCGGATTGTGTCCGATAAATCGATTGGCTACTTCGCGTCTCGCGATGTCTTTGTCGAATCCGCTGGGTAGTTCGCTGATCCACTTTACCGACGCTTCGGTAGTCTTTTGCGATTGCGCCCAGACCAGCGCTGTTTTCGAGGTTTCATTACGCTGGAAGAAAGAAAGCGGATCCTGAATCATCTAAACTCGCGAGATCGCAAGGAAAGTCGCTCCCAGGTTTTCGGATTTCTCGAAGTAGGAAAAGGCAGCAGCGGGATCTTCTCCGATCCATTGTTTCAGCCACTCACGCCTCTAGAGCACCAATTCTATGGAGGGCCGATCGGTCCCTTTCAAAGTCTCGAATTTTTCGAGCCACTTCCCATGGTTGCCATCGAAAGATTCATCGCTGAGAAGAGGATGCGTCTGCTTGAAGGAAGCTATGGACTGTTTCTGCAACCCGGGTTTTTTCAATTCCTCCGCAGGCTCCTGAAAGAACCGTCCGCAGGAAAAACGTTTTTTCCTCGGTCACTGGGTTGAGGTGATGCGGGCTCAAGCAGATTGATCGACCTAAAACGGAATGTCGTCGTCCCCGTCCTGAATCGGCTCGTAGCCAGTAGGCTGTTGCTGCTCGGGCGGGGGAGATGACGGCTGTTGCTGCTGAGGAGGTGCTTGTTGCTGTTGTTGAGGAGGCGCAGACTGTTGTTGCTGGCCTTCACCTCCTCCGGAGTTACCATCGCGGCCGCCGAGAAACTGAAAATTGTCTCCCACGATTTTGAGGCGAGAGCGATTTTGCCCAGTGTTTTTGTCTTCCCACTGGTCGAGTTGAAGTCGTCCCTCGACATAGATAGGGCGACCTTTTTTCATGTATTCGCCAATAACTTCGGCCTGGCGCCCCCAGTAGGTGACGTCGACGAAAGTTGTTTCTTCGCGGCGCTCTCCATCGTCGAGGGTGTAGGATCGGTTCACTGCCAGTGAAATATCGGTCACTGCGGTTCCTTTTGGGGTGTAGCGGACTTCTGGGTCGCGGGTGATGTTCCCCATCAGCATAACTTTGTTGAGATTCGGCATGATGAAACTTTATAGGATGTGGGGAGGAATAATCCAGTTTTTTTAAATCCTACTCTTGGACCGCTCCCGTTCCTGAAAGAGGCGGGATCCGGACTGAACGAGGAATATCGCCACGAGGGCCAGGCTACATGTCAACGCGACGAGAGCCGAAACGTTTGCCCACTGAACGAGGTAGAAGCCAATAAAAGGAGCGGAGAGCGCTCGAAGCCCAGCGCAAAACGTGTGCACGGACATGTAGTCGGCAATCTTTTCCGCTGGCGCGAGTTTAGTAACCCAGAGACTGAACATGATCTCTCCGCCGCCTCGCGCAAGACCAAAGAGTCCGCTTCCTATGAGAAGCGGAAGCATCTGATTGGGGAGGAAGTAAAGCAGGGTCGCTACGATAAAGATGCTGTTAACGATGTTGCGAAGCCGGAAAAAGCTGACGTGATCGAAGAGCCACCCCCAGAAAAAAGTGGAGAGAAGACGCGTCAGAGAGGGAATGATTCCGGTTATCAGGCTGATCGTTTTGACATCAAATTGCAGGCCATGCACAGGATTGGCGAGGTAGTCGACACGAAGAGCGGCGGAGGAGAGAACCCCGATGCCAAGGACCATGGTAGCGATGAGCAGCCGGATAAATACTTTGTCGTGTCGTGTCACATGGACCGATTCTAGAAAGGGATGACGTTTCTCGGCCGAGACTCGCAGGGGAACTTCCGGAACAAGAAACTGGCAAACCGCAGCGATCGCAGCGGCTCCAGAGACGACCCAGAGCAGATCGGGGAAACGGTTGAAATCGGCGTTGAGATAAACTCCAAATCCCCAGCTCACGATCATGGAGGTAACAGCGCGCACGAAAACCGTGAGGGAGAAGAGGCGCCCCCGTTTGGCGTTGGGATAGTTTCGTCGGATGTAGTGCGTCTGCAGTGGCATCGCCATGGCGAGGATTCCGATGCCAAGAGTAACTCCCGTGACAAAGATCGATTCGGTTTCGGCTCCTGCGGCAGCGATGGCGAATCCGACGCAACTGATGAGGCTGATCGTTCCTGAAGCACGGCCTGCCGAGAGGCCGTTACGAACGGCGAGCGGCACGACCACAAGGCTTCCGAGAAGTCCCAGCGCGGGTGCCGCGATGATAAGAGCCTTTACCGCCGGGCCAGACTCGAACCGGTTTACCGCAATCAGAATTGCGAACGTCGCCAGGATCGTTTCGATCGTACCAAGGCAAGCCGCGCGGACTAGCTCAAGTCGAAAGGTGGTGCGAAAATGTCCGGGGTTCGCGTCGTCGGGGCTGTCTTTCAAATCGACGGCTACTGTCCGGGTTGGGGCTGACTGTTGGGGGCATCCTCCTCTGCCTCAGATTCAGCCGCTTTTTCTTTGGCAGCTTTTTTCGCTTCTCGCTCCGCCTTCTTTTTTGCGATGAGATCCTCCCACTGGTGGAGCTGATAGTTTTCGCTGATCCCACCAACACCGTTTAGAAGTTCGCTGCATTTGGCATGCCAGGCTTCTAGATCGGGCGGACCTTTGGTTTCGTCGGCAGAACCTGGGAAGATGAGATAGGTGACCTTCAAATCGCTGACGGGTCGATTGTAGGGTGACGCTTTTTCATTGAGTGTTTTAGCAACGCGAAGCGAGGCCTCACCGAATTTCCAACTTGGGCCAGCGTCCCCGGCGATGACGGGGAATATCTGGTTTTCGTAAATGATGACTCCGTAGTCTCCGATTGCGGGTCCAAATTCGTTTTCATCGCGACGCCCGAGAAAGGAAAGGGGGAGCACGAAAAAGGGATCTGCCTCGGCGATGAGGTAGCTGCGTGCCTCCATGTCTGCAATCTCGGGACCAAGCGTTTCGATTTGCTGACGGAGGAATCTGTTTCGCTCGATCGAAAGTCCTTCAATCGCGAACTCTTCCTCGTATTTCTTCAGATTCTCTTTCCAGCGGGCAAGAAGCGGATTGGGATTGGAAGTTCGCTTGCCCCATCCATAACTGGTGAAGGGCTGGTAGTACTGCGACATTGTGATGTAGTCGTCCAATTCAGGCCAGCGATCACCGTCAGAGCCGTCTGAGACGACATCCATTTCACCCTGAACAAGAAGCAGCTTCTGTCCGCTCTCGGGATGCTTGATCTGCAGAACGGTTTCGGTGTCGTAGAGATTGTGGCGCGAGAGCAGTTGGTCGATACGGGTAACCTTCTGCTGAATGCGCTGGGTTTTCAGTTCGTAGAGGTGGTGGTAAAAAGGCGAGACCTCGGCACTTTCGACGAGTTTGTCGAAATCGTTGAGAATTTTGGGGAGGTGATCGTTAAGGCCAGAGAGTTCTTCGGCTGATTGATTCGCTTTGGGAACTGTGAGCTTCAGCGTCATTTCGATGCCGTAGCTTTCTTCAGTTTTCCGCTCTTTGGCGGCGGTGCCGCCCTGTTCGGCAATGACCTTCGTTGTTACGGGGATGTCGGTCCAGAGTTCTGCGATATCGACTTTTTTCCACGGCACGTAGTTGGATGGCATGGGCGGTTTGACTTCCACTTCGACGATTTTCTCGACAACTTTTTCCACGATTTTCTCGACGGGAACTTCGACGACCTTTTCCACTACTGTCGGTTCGATCGAAGTTACCGGGGGCGGATTTTTCACTTCGTCGACGCCGAGGAGAGAGGCAATGCCCTGCTTGATTTTCCCCCCCGAGTTAGTGGTATCAATGATGATGAGGGAAAGAATCAAGACGGCTAGTCCGGCCAGTGCCGCAAAGACAAGTGGTCCGAGGTAGCCACCTTTTCGCCTGAGAGGTCGACGGTCCGCGTTGGCAGGATCGTCCGAAATGAAAAATTCTTCTTTGTCGCTCATTGTCGGAAAACGGGAGGGATTCCTGTGGGGCAGAATTCGTTCAGAAACGAGGAGAAAAAATCTCCCTGCTGCGGTAATCTAGCCCCAGATGACTATCAATCAAATCACAGAACAAGAGCCGTTCACGACTGCGGATGGATCGACGATTCGCAGTATCCTCGACCGGACGAACGCACCTGTTGAAAACCAGAGCCTTGCCGAGGCAACTCTGCCGCCGGCGGGAGCAACAGAAAGGCATCTTCACAAAAAAAGTGAGGAGTTGTATTTTATTCTCGAAGGTAGCGGCAGAATGGAGATTGATGGGCATGTGCAGGAGGTGGGTCCCGGTGACGCTATTTTGATTGCACCCGGGGCCTGGCATCAAATCATCGCAGGAGAGAGCAACCTGCGCTTTCTATGCTGCTGCGCTCCGCCCTACTCGCACGAAGATACGTTTTTTGCATAGAATTTCTCAAATCCTCGCGTAGTTTCGGCGCTTGAAGCGTCGTCAACCTGCCATGAAACGTATCATCCTGCTTTTCTCTGTATCGCTTTGTGTGAGTGTTTTTGCCAGTTGTGCCTCGAATGATCGATTCGAGGTTGGTGGTGTGCCGAAGTGGATTTTACATGGAGGTAAACTCTCTAGAGAGCCAGCTCCTCATCAGCCTGATAACGCAATCATCCTTCATAAGCGTGTGTCCGGTCCGGTTCGATTTTCCTTAATTACTGATGATTATCGATATCCGGCACCGCCCAAGGAAAAGTTGGAGAAAGTTGATACTCGTGACCCCCTTGAGCGAGGTCGTGAACGTCGCATCAAGCGTCTCTTTCGCTAGACTAATTTCGCCCCATTACTTATGGCGGGCTATTCCACCTTCGAGACGATTGTCCCGGTGCGCCCGGATGACATCGACATGAACCAGCATGTTCATAACTCGAAGTATTTCGACTATGTGCTCACCGCTCGATACGACCAGATGGAGCGGTGCTACGGAATGTCGATGGAAGCTTTTCTCGAGCGCGGATTCAGCTGGGTTGTTCGTGCCTCCTATATGGAGCACAAGCGACCTCTTCGAATTGGTGATCAGGCAGTCGTGAGAACGCAGGTCGAGGAGATCCGATCTCACGGAGTGAAAGTCGGATTTACGATCGACAAGGAGGGCGATCAAAAGGCGGTCGCCAAAGGTTGGCTCGACTATGTCATGGTCGACGTTGAAGTGGGACGGCCAAAGTCGATTCCCGAAGATATTATCGAAATGTATTCTGTTTGATTATGGACCGTGACGAAGCTGTAGATAAAATCGAAGCCGCCTGCAAAGTCATCGCTTTGGAAATGATGAAAGTGACGCCCGCAGCGCGAAATCTTGGTGACGAAGAAGTCACTGCAAACATCGTAAAGGCTTCCTATCAGCTCACGGTGGAACTGGAGGTAATCAAGAAGAAGCTGATCCAGCTCAAGGGGCGGGATGATTCGAGTGAGCTGTGAGGAGCGGTCACAACATAGCCTCAATCATTCGCAGCGCCTCCACATTTGCCTTCACGTCGTGAACGCGATGCAGCGGAATGCCGAGCTCTCTTGTCAGCGATGTCACAGCGACGGTAGACCAGTCGCGCTCGTTGGCTTGATCTGTCCCGGTTAGCGTACCGAGGAGGGACTTTCGGGAAATGCCGAGGAGGAGAGGCCTCTCACCGACGATGATTCGATCGGGATGGCGGAGCAGTTCAAGATTGTGTTTGAGAGTTTTTCCGAAGCCGATGCCCGGATCAAAGACAATCGATTCTTTGTCGACGCCTGCCGCGTTAAGAGTGGCGAGACGCTCTTCGAAAAAGGCTCCAATTTCGGTGACGACGTTATCGTAGGTCGGATCGGCCTGCATTGTTCGCGGATTGCCGAGCATGTGCATGACGACGCAGCCAGCATTGGTTTCCGCGGCGACATTGATCATGGCAGGATCACGAAACCCAGTAACGTCGTTGATAATGGCAGCCCCAGCCTGGATCGCGGCGAGGGCCACTTCCGGCTTTGAAGTGTCGATAGAAATGCAGGCATCGGCATGCCTCTTCCTGATCGCTTCAATGACGGGAATGGTCCGTTCAGTTTCGTCTTTGGTAGAAACTTCGTCAGCTCCCGGTCGAGTTGATTCGCCGCCGATGTCGAGAATCGCAGCTCCATCACTGAGCATTTTTTCAGCCTGGTTTACGGCTGCATCGATCGTGTTGTAATTGCCGCCGTCGGAAAACGAATCGGGAGTTACGTTCAATATGCCCATGATCTCGCCGCGAACGGAAAGATCGAAGGTATGAGCCCGACAACGCCACTTCATCGGAATCAGGCAGGCGGCCTAGCTCAAGGCAGGCTCGAGCGGACGGGACTCTTCCTTTTCTGGAGCATCCATGTCCCGATTCGGCTTTTGCGGTTCCAGCCCGAGCTTCTCGAGTAATTTCAAGTCAGTATCGGATTGCGGGTTGCCAGTCGTAAGCAGCTTATCGCCGTAAAAGATCGAGTTGGCTCCGGCGAAGAAGCACAACGTCTGGAGTTCCTCGCTCATTTGCTTGCGCCCGGCGGAGAGGCGGACCTTTGCTCCGGGAATCGCGATGCGGGCGATCGCGATCATGCGCACGACTTCGAAGGAATCGACCCCTTGTGACTCTGCGAGTGGGGTGCCGGGAATCGGGACGAGAGAGTTGATCGGGACACTTTCGGGCGGGGGATTGAAATTGCTGAGAATCTCTAGCATCTTAAGCCGATCTTCTGTGCCTTCTCCGAGGCCGAGAATCCCGCCAGAGCAGACGGACATGCCGGCATCCTGCACATGGCGGAGAGTGTTGAGACGATCCTGGAAAGTGTGAGTCGACACGATGTTTTGGTAGTGCTCGGGCGAGGTGTCGATGTTGTGATTGTAGGCGGTGACGCCAGCCTCCTTCAGCTTTCGCGCTTCGGTTTCTCCCAGTTCGCCGAGTGTAGTGCAAACTTCCATGCCGAGTTCGCTGACGCTCTCGACGATATCGAGAACCTGCTCAAAACGCTTGGTTCCATCGCTGACCCCTTTCCAAGCAGCTCCCATGCAGAAACGGGTCGACCCATTTTCGCGGGCGAGTTTCGCACGCTCCATGATGTCGCATTTTTCCATGAGACGTTCTGCTTCCACATCGGTGGTGTAGCGAGCGGATTGCGCACAGTAGGAGCAGTCCTCGGAGCAACCACCAGTTTTGATACTGAGGAGGGTGCAGAGTTGCACCTCGTTCTCTGGCCAGTTGGCCTCATGGACTTTTCTCGATTTCTGGATCAGATCGAAAAAGGGGAGATCGTAGAGCTGTTTGAGTTCTTCGTATTGCATAGCAAAAAGGCATGAGTGTTTTTCGCAACGATTGTTAAGGCAAATCGCCAGAGGGTCGAAGAGAACGGACCACGAAATCGGCAAATTTCACCTGATTCTTTGGCTGAAAAACGCCTGTTTTCGCGATTCAACTCTGTTTGGTCGACGATCTGACCCTGCCAGGTCGCTGAGGTAACAGAGTTGAGTGACAGGATTAACTCGTCCAGCGACCGCCGGGTGACACGAACGGCAGAACCAGTTGTCCGGTCCGCGAGTAATCGGTTTTTCCGATCGCACCTATCATTTTTACTCCGGTCGTGCGTTTCCATGCTGCGCTGAAGGACTCACCGGTGTGACAGCCCCAGCTTTTGCAGTAGGCCCCTCGGGCAAATACTTTCCGGCTGATTTTCGTGAGATCAGCTTGGTGGAGAAAGACTTTCGACGCACCGAGGACGTGATTGCTGTAGTCGAAGACAAAACAGTATTTGTTGGAGTGCCCGAAATACTCAAAGCCAGACACTTTGGTCTGGCGGCGATTCTGGCCTGAGTTCACGTAGTTGATGAGTTCCGGCGTCGTGTTGAACCAGACGAGGCGAATCTTGTATTTGTCGCGAACACTTTCGATCCAGGTGATGAGAGGCTCACCATCCTCGGTGGCTCGGGTCACGTAGCCGGGGCGATAGACCAACCACGTAAGATTGATTTTGTTGTCTGTTGCCTTCTGTAACTGTTGAACACGAATGCGCGCTGTTCGGATGAAGTTTCCCCAGTAGCGGTCGTGGCGATGCTTTTCGTGGCGGTAATTTTCCCAGTAGCGCAGGGCCGGGCCGCCGGAAACGATGATGTATTCATCCTTCGGATCGAGTGCTGCAGAAGCTTTTTCCGCGAAGGGGAAAAGCGCAAGTAGGACGAGCCAAAATGGGATGAATTTCCGTGAGATCATTGCGGCAATTTCGAATCGGAATTTACGGGCAACAGGGGGAAACGCAAGATGCGCTGCTTCGTGGGATTTTATCCGATTCCGAACAGGTCGGTGAATCGATCCCAAATCAGCGCCATCCGATTCTGCTTTTGCTGCTGTTCCTCCAACTCTTTCTGCTGGCGAAGATACTCATCAAAGGCAAGGAGACGCTGGTGATGGCGATTGACTCGACCGACAAACCAACGCCAGTCTTCGCCAGGGCGGCCGTTGTCCATCAGGAAATGCGGACAGTTCTTGTTTGGCGTCGAGTAGCCCTCGCGCGGCCAGTGGTAGTGTGCTCGGATGTTCTCGATCGGAATTTTGTGGTGATACATCAGCGAGGCTGCGAGTTTCGCGGTTCGCTCCATCGTTGCGACCTGATTGTTCCCCTGGTGCTCGCACATTTCGATGCCAATGGAGTAGGTGTTGCCGGGGCCATCGAAATCGGCATGCTCGCCGCGTTCGTCGGTAGGGATGTGCTGGATGACGGTATCGTCCTGTACCGTGAAATGCCAGCAGAGGTAGCCGATTACGCCGCCACGCAGGGCGCCGCGTTTCAAGGCTTTGGCGTGGGCGTATGCATCACCGGTGGGATTCTGGGTGCTGTGAATCGTGATAAACTTTGGTTCCAGCTTTCGTAAGATCCGTCGTCCGTATTTCCCTTTCTGAATCAGGTCGACTTTGATATTCAATTCCTTGTGCGTTTCCTGCGGATTTGCCGGTGTATTAGCAACCGCGCCGAGCTCTTTTTCCCAAAGCGGACTTCTCTTCGGGCCACTCATCTGCGAAGTGGAGTTGCAGGAAGGAAGCGCGGCAAGGATTCCGCCAAACACCAGCAGGGGCACCACAATACGAAATGCGTTCATTAATCGAGTAATTTTGTGTTTCAGTGTCAAAATTTACCGCAAATGGGCGAAGGCCGCAATTTTATTTAGAAAAATTAAAAACTTATCAAATTTATTAATGTGGGAAATTGAATAGAAAGGGTGGATTCGAGCCTGGAAAGGGGGCTCAGCGCTCTAGAATCTCAATTTCGTAGCCATCTGGGTCGGTCACGAAAGCCATTTTGATTTTTTCGCCGGAGGGGAAAGCTTCGCGCCAGTCTTCGGGCCAGATTTCGATACCGTCTTTTTCGACTTTGTCGCAGTATTCCACGATGTCGTCGACGCCAACGGCGGTGTGCATCAGATCTTCGGGGAATTCCACATTGAAATCGGGAGAGTAGCAAAGCTCGAGAAAGTGCTCGTTTCCTTCGAGTTCGAGAAAGGCGAGCTGATTTCCGGCAGGCGACTTATCGGTGCGACGAGTCAGTGCAAATCCAAGCTTCTCGTAAAATTCAATCGTCTTATCGAGGTCGCTGACACGAATGCGAGTGTGGAGGAATTTGATCATGATGCGGGAATGAATGCGGTTGTGAGCGATTCGCAAGGGACGGAATAAAAGGATTCTACGTATAGATCACGGTGGAGAAAACAAACCTGAGACGAACAGATTCCCCAATGTCTTCGCCTTTATCACCCATTCCTCCGCCTCTGCTCCAGCGATATCCCCGGTCGAAATGAGATGCTGCAGTCGCAGTGCGGCGGGGAGGCTATCGATCCCTGGTTCCGGCGCTTCCTTTTCTTGGAGGGAGGCAATCCAATCGTGCAGCAATTTCGACCCCAGCGGATCAGGCGTCTTCGCACCAATCATCGGCATGTGACCAATGCCTGACGTGACGGAGCGATAGTAGAGAATGGAATGATACGGATCGCCAGGCGCGAGCAGGGGCGCATCAGTGATGCCGAAGTTTCCTTTTTCCGGCGGTGCAAGCAGGTCGGACTCCTCCAGCTTCGTCGCGAGGTCCATTTTGATTGTGACCGATCCGCCTCCGCGTCTTCGGTGGCAGTGTGCGCAGTTCGCGGCAAGCCAGGTGCGGGCGCGAAGGTCGAGGGGTGCGGCTTCATCGTCGACTCGCGCTGCCGGTTCACTTGCGGCTTTTTCGATAAACATGTCATTGATCAATCCTAGTGCCTGGAAGCGCTCCAGCTGCCCATCTCGATTGAGCTGACCAGGGTGAAAGGCGAGTCGATAGTCGGAGCCGATGTTGTGGCAGCGAATGCATTCGGAACGCGCGGAAAAAGTCCATGGTTTTCCCGCGACTTCGACTGTTTCTCCCTCGGCTTTGACGAGTTCTGCGTCGTTTTCTTGCTCGTTCCACCGATAGCTGTAGCCCTGCCAGAGTTTATCGGAGTAGTGGAGCAGCTGGGTTTCGATCCTACGGCCATCCCTTGAGAGTGTTTTTGCGAGTACGGTGTTCTCCGGGATTTTGGAAAAGGGTCCTTTCACCGCCTCGATGGTTCCATGTTCCGGAATTCCAATCCAGCGTTTCGCCGTTGCTCCGTCAGCCCACATTTCTCCGTTGATGTCGAATGAGTAGACGCCGTCGGAAGGGGTATCGGAGGAAAGATCGGCAAAGAGCCCGGTCTCGGAAAGCTTGCGGGGAAATCCGGAAGAACGATCTGGTGTCGGGTTTTTGACGAGACGGTGGAGATGTTGTTTCTCCGGCCAATCGAGAAAAATCACTTCGCCGTCGGCTGCCTGACCGAAGCTGACAATCTGCATCCGCGTGTCGGCGAGAAATTCCTTTTTCTCCACTGCCGAGCCTTCGAGCGTCAGCCCCCAGAGCTGGCCGGTGACAAAGTCGCCGTAGAGATATTGATCTCTCAAACCGGGAAGGCGATCGCCTTCATAAACGTAGCCTCCGGTTATCGACGCAAACTCGGTATGCGGATGCATCACCGTTGCGGGGCTGATGGGCGAAGGCCCGGGGTTCTGGTTTACTTTGATTGGCTGCACCGATTCGACGATGGACCAACCAAAATTGGAGCCTCGCTCCACGCGATAGAGCATTTCCCACAATTCCCAACCGACATCACCGACCCAGAGATCGCCGGTCTTGGGGTGAAAGCAGAGTTTCCACGGATTGCGAAAGCCGTAGGCCCAGATTTCGGGGCGGGCATTCGGGACTTGGAGAAAAGGATTGTCCTCGGGAACAGCGTAGGTTTTCCCTTCGTCCCGTTTGTCCACATCGATCCGCAGAACGCTCGAAAGCAAGTCCGTCAAATCCTGCCCGGTATTTAGCGGGTCGGGAGGGGAGGGAACTTCCGAATCGCCCGTGAGGACGTAAAGCATCCCATCGGGCCCGAATCCGAGATGTCCTCCATTGTGCCCGCCGGAGCGAAAAGTCAGAAGGATTTCCTCTGTCGAAGGATCGAGCTCAAGACGGTCCGGAAAAACGCGAAAACGGGAGATGCGAGTTCCTTCGTCGAGCGGTTTTGCGTCGATGCGGTAAAAGGCAAAGACCTCTCGATTTTTTTCAAAGTCCGGATGGAAGCAGATGCTGAAACTGGAGTTGAATGGGTCGTGCGATTTCGAGAAATCGGCGAAGAGTTTTTTCTCAGGATATGCCACCGAGAGATCATCGGTGAGCATCCAGATTTTCCCCATTTGCTGGGTTAGAAAAATGAGGTTTCGCGACGGTAGGTGAGCAATATCGCAAGCTTTGGAAAAATAGAAGTGTGGCCAGATGACTTCGGCTGAGTAGGGGCGGGGAGGGATGGGCGAACCTTTCACCTGCGAAGAGGTCCAGGGGAGGCGTTCCTCCCCCAGGCATGCGGAAGTCAGCAAAAATAGAATGGTCAGTAACCGAAGCATTAGACTCGGAGGTATAGGAAATCGAGGATTGGTAGACAAGTCGGGAATTTTTTTGGTAGCGGTGGTGCTTGCTCCTGAACACTTGAGACGCCAAGCTTCATTTCATGAAACCCCAATCCCGCCGCACAATACTCATTTCCGTAGCAGTCGCTATCGCCGGATTTCTGGGATTCGAGATTGGCCAACGAACGGTGGAAACGGGAGGATCGCCAGTCGACGGACCGCTTATCGGAATCACTAGCTTGACCAGTGATACCTACGTCCGGGCAATTCGCGAATCTGGTGGCATCCCTATCGTTCTTCCCAATGCCGATGGCAGTGACGAAAAAGTCGATGAGTATCTTGAGCTGCTCGATGGACTACTGATGCCAGGAGGAGCCGATATTCCCCCTTCCGAATACGGCGAGGAGCCCCACGAGACTGTGAAGATGCTCGATGACGATCGCTACCTTTTCGAGAAAGCGATGGGAACTGCCTGGATTGAAAAAACGAACAAGCCCATGCTCGGTATCTGCCTTGGGGGACAGTGGGTCAATGTTGCCAGCGGCGGCTCGCTCGTGCAGGACATTCCTTCTGAATTCGACGGGCTCAGTCACCGGGATCGGGATCACAAGGTGATACTGGAACCCGATTCTCGACTCAGCCGAATCTTTGAAACGAGTGAGATGGAGGTGAACTCTCTCCATCATCAGGCGGTGAAACAGCCGGGCAACAATTTGCGAATCGTAGCTCGTTGCCCCGACGGAGTTGTCGAAGCGGTTGAGTCAACCGACCCGAATCGATTTCTCATCGGTGTGCAATGGCATCCTGAAAAACTGATGCCGGAAAATCAGCAGCAGGCGAAGCTGTTGCAGGCCTTCGTCGAAGCGGCGGCCGAGGCGAAAGCGGAGAGGCGAAGGAATACGGCGAAGCAGCGGTGAATCAAGGTTTTTTGGGAAACCCGTTCTATACTTCCTTTCAGGCCCTCGCAGAAGCCCTCGGCTTTGGTCCGAACAAAATGGCGATGGCAGTGCTGGCTCAGCGGTGCCCGATCAGAGATCTGCGAAAGCTGGATCGAGTGGAGCGCGATGCTCGGCTCTTCGGTGCCGCCGGTTTTCTGGGAGCGGATGTCATCGAGTCCACTTCGGATGCAGAATCCCAAACCTACCTCCGCGAGTTGTGGAACTGCTGGTGGAAAATCCGGGATTCCGTCGAGCCAAACCGAAAAAGGACCATTCCCTGGCGAGTTTCGGGCAATCGTCCGCTCAATCATCCCCAGCGGCGTATCGGGGCACTTTCCGCTCTTGTCGAATCGTGGGCCGACCTTCTCGATTTGTGGAATCGCCCTGTGAACAAGTTGGAAAAGCATGTGAATAACTTGTGGAAAACTCTCGAACATCCCTTCTGGGAGCATCACTACACCCTGCGAGCGAACCCGGCCGATCGAGCGCTTCGCCTCGTCGGGAAAGACCGCTTGCGAGATATTCTTGGAAATGTCGTTTTTCCCGGTGCCATCGAGAAAAATGGACGTCTCTGGCAAGAGTATCTGGCGCTTCGCAAAGTCGACACCAACCAGAAGATTCGCCGGGCGTGCCTACGGCTTTTCGGCCCTAACCAGAAACGACAGAAGTTATTCACAGGTTTTTACCATCAGCAGCAGGGGCTTCTCCAGATTTACCAGGATTTCTGCCTGGAAGACCTCTCAGAGTGTCAGAATTGCCCCTTTCCCGAACAGATGATACAGTGGAATGAAAATTTGGGAAAGAAGCGCCTGACCGGGTAAACCGTTCCTCAAGTCATGTATTTTCCTCCATCTCTTTCCTAAATCAGTTCGTAAAACTCATGGAAACCGGAGATTTATTCGTAACTATCTTGGCTCCCAGCCGTGCTTGAAGAGCAATTTCCAAAAAAAACAATTAACCTTACCTGACCTGAATCATGTCCGTCGCCTCCCTTGAAAACGATATCATTTTGAATCCTGAAAAGCGGGAGTTCCCCGAGTTCAGCCTGGAGCGCCTTCTGGCTACCGTTTTTGAGCCAACCCAAGGAGCGAAAGTCTGCGTCCTCATTGACTTGGAAGATACCGGTTTGATGAAAGGCTATGCCTTCCTCAACGAAGCGGGGCACGAAATTCAGCAAAAAGCATACGAAGAGTTTTACCTCGGGCTGAAAGATGGCGGCATGTCTGCGCTTGGAATGACCGGCGGGGAAATGTTCGCTTTTCCGATGACCTATGGTTCGAACCTGGATCTGAAGGATGAGTGCTACGATGAGGACGGCACGGAACTTAGTCTCGATCGTGACATTTATCCAAATTACGACATTATCCTTTGTGTATCGACCTGGTCTGCTACAGCGCCACTTACTGCCAAATGTAAGGAATTTGGATTTCGCGGGGCAACCCTTCACGGAGTGAACGATGTCATTCTCAGTTCCGGTCTCGCTGTCGATTACAACGATGTTAGTGCCGATGCAGAGAAGATGCGTCTCGCGATGACGAATGCGGACACCATTGAGATCGACTTCGAACTTGAGACGGGCGAAATCCTCACTGCATCGCTCGACCTTGACGGGCAGGACGCGCAGAAGTCCCACGGACTCTGTAAGGGAATGGCACCAGACGTCGCCAATCTTCCTGCCGGAGAGATCTATTATGTTCCCGTCGATGCCAACGGAAAGTTCCCGATGAAGTATGGGGACGGTACTCTTGGTGTGCTTAATGTCGAGAATCGGAATATCGTCCGATCCACTCTTATCGAAGGGAATCAGCAGACCATCGACGATCACAACGCTCGCCTTGCCGATGATCCGATGACCGGGACCCTCGGGGAACTGGGATTCGGCACGCAGGTTCTTCCTGTTTCCGGAGCAGATATTCAGGACGAAAAGGTCCTCGGAACCTGCCATCTTGCGACCGGACGTGATGACCATCTCGGCGGCGACATCATTCCCGAGATGTTCAAAACGCATCAGAACTCGACGCACGACGACATTCTCTTTGCTCCTCACAAGACTCCGAATTTCAATATCAAGCAGGTTCGGATGCAGCGGGGCGAGCAGGAAGAGATCATCATCGAAGACTTTCGCGCGAGCGACTTCGTGCTCGATGCCTTGCGTGGGTAAGCTCGCCTGACTGAAAGGTTAAAGCTTTCCCCATGCTTTTGTAAGCTCCCGCCTTCATTCGGCGACTTTTGGGATTGATTCGAAAACCATTACGACTCACATTCCGCGCCATGGAAAACGTCATCATCATAGGAACCGGCTGTGCCGGCTGGACTTCGGCCATCTACACAGGCCGAGCAAATCTCGATCCTCTCGTCCTCGCAGGAGAGCAACCGGGTGGTCAGCTCACGACGACTACGGAAGTCGAAAACTTTCCCGGTTTTCCTGAAGGCATCATGGGGCCGGACTTGATGATGCGCATGCAGCAGCAGGCGGAGAAATTCGGAGCGCGCGTTGAATACGAAATGGTTTCATCCGTGGAAAAGCAGGACGACGGCACGTTTTCCGTTAAAACAACCGGTGACAACGACTACGCCGCCAAGTCAGTCATCATTGCGACGGGCGCGAGCCCACGTTACTTGGGTTTGGAAGACGAGATGAGCCTCATCGGAAAAGGAGTGACCTCGTGCGCGACCTGCGATGGCGCATTCTATCCGGACGTTCCCGTCGCCGTGATCGGTGGGGGCGACTCCGCTTGTGAAGAAGCGACTTTTCTCACCAAATTTGCAAGCAAAGTGTATTTGATTCACCGCCGCGATGAACTTAGGGCTTCCAAAATTATGGCCGATCGGGCACTTGGAAACGACAAGATCGAGCCGGTCTGGGATTCCGAAGTGAAGGAATATCTCACGGATGAGGAAGGCCATGTCCGCGCCGTCACGCTGCATAACAGGGTTTCGGGCGAGAATTCGGAGTTGGAAGTGAAGTGTGTCTTTGTTGCGATTGGGCACGATCCCAACACGCAGTTTCTCGAAGGATCCGGTGTCGAACTCGATGACGAGGGCTATGTCGCTCAGAATGGCCACGACACGAAATCAAACATTGACGGGCTTTTCTCAGCCGGTGATGTTTCGGATCACGTTTATCGTCAGGCAATTACGGCGGCTGGAAACGGCTGCCAGGCTGCCCTTGATGCGGAGCGGTATCTCGCTGCACTGGAGGGTTGATTTCCGGGGAATCGCTTGCCAGAGAGAGTGTCTCGCCGTATTCTTAGGTGTTGAGAACGTTAACCCGGATGCGTCTTTTCGTTCCCAATTCCGCTGATCTACGAGGGATACCGATGACGAAATTTTTTCTCACCACTTTTGTGCTCATTACAGGTCTGATGAGGGCAGAGGCGCAGTTTCACGCCACGAACAAGAAGTCTGGCGCGACGACAGTGAACAAACAGGCCGTTCAGTCTGCACAACAGCAGGCGCAGTCGATCATGTCGAGTCAGGGCGGCCGTGCGCAACTTGGTGAAAACGCGCATTCGACGATTTACGTTTCGGAAGCGCATAAGAAGAATTACGGGGCACGCATGGGCCAGCAGGACTCCAAAGTGATAACCGCTTGGGGCCGATCCATTCACCACTCCGACGAGTCCTACACGGAATCGGTTCAGGACGAGACGACAAATACCCTTGAGCAGGTGACGAAAAGCAAAAACGGAACCAAGCTTCATCGACGCATGATCATGCTCGATGATTGGGGGCGACCCAATGAAATCATGATCTACGACGGTCGCGATCAGTTCAAATACCGCGGTGCTCACCTATACGACGAAATAGGGAGGTTTCGTGAGGAGCATCTCTTTGATGCCAACGGCACCTTGATTCGTCGCAAGGTTCAGGAATACGACCTGCAGGGGAAAAAACTTCCTCTTCGCAGTTGGGACTATGTCGCCAATGTGCCGAAGGATCTGCAACTCGTCATCACCAGGGAAAGCGAAAAGCCCGGGGCAAATCCCGGTTCGAAAGACAAACCTAAGGAGAAGCGGGGACTTTTTGGCAGTGGGCAAATTCGAAATCAAAATCAGCAGCGCCAACCAGGTGCTTCAGCGACTGCCGGAGTAGGTTCTACAACCGCCGGGGCTGGTGCAACAGAAACTATAGCTCCTGCAAAACGCAAAGGGCTGAACCTGGGTCGCCTTTTCAGTGGTAAGAAATCTGCGGAATAGGCAGGCTATCAAACTCCTCCGGGATGAAATTTTCTCCCGTTCAAACTCTTCTCTTTCTCGTTCTGCTTGGTCTGGCCATCGCCGGATGGATGTATGGCATTCACTGGAAACGAATCTCCAGCGGGGGATCTTTTACCAAGGAAGAGCGGATGATGATCAGTCTGCAGGATCAGATCGCAGTCCTCTCGGAAAAAAATGAGGAGCTGAACAAAGCCCTGCGCGAGGCTCTCGCTGAAGAAGGGGACGGAGGCAGTAAGGAGTCAGCCCCCGAGCGCTAGCTCAACTTCGTGATATTCGAGAGCCCATTCGCGCATGAAACGAACTCGGTTGGGATCGACGCGATAGAGAATGAATTCCGGGTTGTCGGTGCTGCCGAGATATTGTTTGAGCAGCGGATTGCTGTTCCAGATTTCTTCGATGACGCGGGCGTCGGATTCGACAATCGCCGTTCCTGAAATGCGAACCTGGTCGTGATCCGGGGCAAGATAGGCAAGCTCAACCTCTGGGTGAGCTTTGATCTCGGCCGTCTTGTGATAGGAAGCCAGATTTGCCACAAAGATCGTGAAATCCTGTTCTACTCGGACGGGGGAAACTGGACGGACGCGCGGATGGCCCTCTTCATCAACCGTAGCGAGCATGGGAAATTTCGCGTTTTGGATCACGGCATGAGCGAGTTCCGGGAGCGCATTTGTATCGACGGGGTCAGGTTTTGGTTTCATGGTTTGGTTGCAGGCAGGTATTCTGTTGAGATATTAGACGATCCTTGCCCCGATTACGACACGGGATCTTTTCGTTGCTCTTCATGAAGCGCCTAGTCATCATCTTTTTGCTTCTCGCACTGCTTGTCATTTTGCCGTTCCTGATCTGGGGCGCTCAATTCGAAGAGTCCATGTCGATGGGAAAAACGGTCGAAGTGCTTCGGTCCGCAGGTGCCTGGGCCTGGGCTGTCGCGATGGGGCTATTGCTTGTGGATGTTTTTCTGCCCATTCTCGGGACGGTCGTGATGTCGGCTCTGGGCTTGGTCTACGGTTGGTTCTGGGGTGGAATTCTCGCAGGGATCGGATCGATAGGCGCGGGCGTTCTGGCCTATGGCATTGCGAGGAAGCTGGGGCGTGGCGCCACCAAATGGCTCACCGGAGAAGGGGGGCTCGCCGAGGGAGAGAGGCTTTTTTCGAGCGAATTGGGGGGCTGGCTTGTTGCGCTTTCGCGATGGATGCCGGTCTTGCCAGAAGTGATTGCCTGCATGGCAGGTCTGTCGAAAATGCGATTTCGCCGATTCTTTGCGTCGCTCTGTGCAGGTAGCTTTCCTATGGGATTTGTCTTTGCCTGGATTGGATCAACTGGCGAACAACGTCCCATGCTCGCCCTGGCCTTGAGTGCGGGGCTGCCGCCATTGATTTGGGGCCTGTTCCGTTTTTTTCACCGAAAAGCGGGAAATCTGTAGAAAAAAGGAGAATGATAGCCTTCGAATTTCTCTTAAAAACGAGAGAAAGCATTGAGATTTTCCGCTTGGCTAGGTGCTGATTTCATTGCATGTTTGCTAGCTCGGTTCATGCTCCGAAACCGCGCGAGTAAAGACAGTCACATGAGTTTTCCCCAAGGGCTTTTCTCAAGACCGCGCACGAAGCTGGCAATTTTTGCTTCGTGTCTTGTTGCTTTATGGCCACATGTCGGGGCGCAAGAGGTCAGTCTCGACCCGATGGACATCTGGTATCGTGGGTTTCTTCTTGTTCAAGCGGGCGAAGAATTTCAGGCGCAGGGCCAGTATCTGGAAGCTCTCAACAAACTCACGGAGGCGAAGCCACTTTTTGATCACCTCGCGCAAAAGTATCCTGATTTCCAGACGGAGATGGTGCGGGAGCGACGTCATTTGATTGCGGAAAATCGCGATACCATGAAGCGCCTCATGCGGGAAAATGCAGCGCGGCCGCCATCGGCTCCCAAGCAGATTCCTCAGGCTGTTCCGGTCAATCCGGCTGAGGGCTATGCATCGGTCCCATCACCGCCTGCTGGCGGAGGTGCTTCCACCCGAAATCGAAACATCGAGTTGGAAAACCCGTCCCGCGAGGTGCTTCTCCCAAGTTGGGAGGCAGTTTCAAGCCGCGCTCTTCCACAGCGGACGCCTGGAATGCCAACGGTGAGAACTCCATCGCCGGGAGCTGTCGCGAATTCGATCTACAGCGACATCAAGGACAAGGACGAGACAATCGCTTTCCTGAACAAAGAAAATCTCGAGCTTCGCAAGGAGCTCTCTCAACGCAAAACGGTTCTCGAAACGGTTCAGCAGCAATTGGCGGATGCGCAAGGCGAGCGAAATCGTCTCCTCCAACAGATTTCACAGGCCGAGCGCAACGGTGGCGGTCTCGCTACCCAGCAAAAGGTGCAGCAACTCAAGGAGCTTCTGGGTGATGCGACTGAGCAATTGCAGAATGCGACTGATCGCAATGCCAGGTTGGTCAATGCGCTGGCGGACTCGCAGCGCGAAAGTGAAAAGCTTCGCAATCGCCTCGCCGAAGTGGAGCGTGAGCGGGACAATCTCGCTGAGGTCGTTCGCGGGGAAGGTAATGGGGGTCGGGCCCTGAAGGAACTCATGGATCGCAACCGTGAGCTGGTTGCCCAGCTCGACCGAGCCGAGCAGCTGGCGAGCAGCCTCTCGGAGCTGAGCAAAGAAAAAAATCAGGACATCAAAATGCTCAAGTCCGAGATTTCGCGGATCAAACTGGAGCGCGACCGCTTCCTTTCCGAAAATCTCCGCCACCAGCAAAGCATCGAAGATTTGCAACGTAAGTTGGAACTGCTTTCCGACGGGTTGACCACGGAAGAGAAGACTTCGCTTGCCTCAGCCAGTCCGTTCGAGCGTCAGGAAAATGAGCTTCTCCGATCCATCGTCCTCAAGCAATTGCGGAAGCAGGCCCAGATGAAGGAGGCAAAGGAGCTGTTGCTCAAGCAACTCGACAAAGTAGGCGCACGTTCTGACACCCTTCTCAGTCTCGTCGAAGATATGGCGACAGGTTCCCAACTCACCGAGGAAGAGAAGGCGCTGTTCAAGGCTCCACAATTCCAAGAAATCGTGGATGCCGCGACCGATATGGATCCGACGAGCCCAGACGGAACGAAAAATGGCGGCGCGAGAATGTCAGTAACCTTGGTTGCCCCGGGAATAGGTGGAGTAAGAAAAGATGGAGTGGTGAAGGACCAGAAAATCAGCGTTGAGTTGGCGCAGCTCGACAAGTCCGCCCGCCTCGATTTCAAAGAAGGTCGCTATGCTGAGGCGGAGACCGGTTTTCTCGAATACCTGCGTTATCGCCCCCGCAGTGTTTCCTGCTTCTGCAATCTTGGCGTTTTGAAAATTGCGGTGAAAAATTACACTGAAGCCGAATATTTCCTTGAGAAAGCACTCGCGGTGCAGGGGGATTCCGGCCTTGCTCACTACCTGCTCGGGCGGACCTACTACCTGCAGGGCAAGCTCGATGAAGCTCTCGAAAAGTTGGAAAGGAGCCTCACTCATGACCCTCAGAATGCGAAGGCTCACAACACAGTCGGCGTGATTTCTTCTCAGAAAGGATGGGTGGCTCGAGCCGAGCGAGCTTTCACGAACGCTGTTTCCATCGATCCGAAATTTGGTGATGCCCATTTCAATCTCGCAGTCCTCTACGCGACGCGAGATCAGCCTGATGCGAAGTCAGCGGACAAACATTATTTCGAGGCATTGCGACTCGGTGTTCCGCGAGATGCGACCATCGAAGAGTTCCTCAAAGAGGCCGAGACGGCTGGAACGACGCTCGGTTCTAGGTAACCTTATTCTCAGCGATATAGAACGGTCAAAGGAGGCTCCTTTGCCAGTACTGGCAAGAAACTCACCGAAAGGCCCTCGTTGGTTCAGCGGCGTATTACCACTCGCAAGGTGCTCGCCACCACGTCATGTCCTGCGCTCCCTAGGCGCGAAAGAGTCTGTTGCAAGAGTGTTCTGAGCGCGGAAGTTTTCTGTATGAGAAAGAAGGATTCCTCACTTTCCCGTCGCTATTTTCTACGTTCTGTCGGTGCGACGCTTTCGCTTCCGACCTTGCATTCACTCGTGCCCGGTTCGTTTGGTGTGACGTCGGCTCTCGGTGCTGCGGTCGCAAAGAAAGCGAGCCCTGCACGAATGGTCGCAGTTGGAAACCTTCTTGGATTTCAATTGCCATATCTTTTTCCCGAGACCGAAGGGAAAGCCTACGAATCGACTCGGCTTCTCAAACCATTCCAGGATCTGCGCGACGAAATGACGATCTACAGTGGGCTGGATCATGGGGTTAAAGGCGGACACTTTGCGGTGCATTCTTTCCTCACGGGCGTTCTCAGCATGGATGCGAAAGGGCGGCCCGAGGGGAATATCAGCCTCGATCAACTGGCTGCCGAAACAGTGCGTGGAGAAACGCGATTTCCTTCGCTGACGGTTGGATCAGAGTCAGGCATTCACGGCGGATGCCAGATGTCTTGGACGCGAAGTGGCGTCCGTGTTCCCCCCATTCCGGGACCGAGGGAACTGTTTCAGAAATTGTTTATTGGAGAGTCGAAAGACCGACTTGCCGCGACTCGCGATCGTCATTCCCTCCAGGGGTCAATCCTTGATGCGATTCACGGCGACGCCAAGTCACTGGAGCGTCGCATTGATAAGGAAGACCGTGAGAAGCTCGATGAATATCTCACCTCCGTTCGCGATGTGGAGAGGCAACTCCAATTGAAAGAGCAATGGGTCGAGGTCCCCAAGCCTGACGCTCCTTTCGAACAGCCGAAAAATACAAATATGGTCGAGGACTTGCCACTCCTCTATAATCTGATCGCTCTCGCCTTGCAGACTGATTCCACGCGGATTGCGACCTTGGAAATCGGTGGCGATTTCGAGCCGAAAGACCTAGGTATCCAGAAAGGCTACCACAGTCTTTCCCATCACGGCAAAAAGCAGGAAAACATTGATCAGCTTCTCGTCATTGAAGAGCATCAGCTCAAGCATTTCGCCCGATTCCTCGAGAAATTGAAAAATACCTCCGACGGCGAAGGTAGTTTGCTTGATCATACCTCCGTTCTCTTCGGGAGTGGAATGGGCAACGCGAATTCGCACACCAACCACGACCTGCCGATTCTTCTCGCTGGAGGCGGCTTCCAGCACGGCTCCTTCAAAAAACTTCCCGCGAAAGGGCCCGGCAAAGTTCCACTCTGCAATCTCTACGTCAGTATTCTGCAGCAGTTCGGAATGGAGAGGGAGAACTTTGGCAATAGCACCGGGTCCTTGGTCTAGTCCGGATTCAGCCTCGTCATTGATATGCGACTTCTCTTGCTGTTCGCGGCTGCCCTATTTGTTTCGACTTCTGGTTGGAGCAGTTACGCAGCGTCCGATTTTCTCGCGACTTACTGCTTCGAGTGTCATGACGATCTCACCCAGAAGGGCGAGAGGCGTTTCGATGAGTTGGCGTTTCCTATCAATGATCTCAAAGAACTCATTGCAGTTCAGGAAATCATCGATCAGCTTAATCTCGAAGAGATGCCGCCGCCAAAAGCGGACCAGCCAACTCCCGAAGAGCGAGCCGCCGTGATTGCCGCGCTGACTGCCGAAGTTGCTGAGGTCACGGAACGACTCAAAAGCACGGGTGGACAAACTGTCCTCCGCCGATTGAATGAGCGCGAGTATCTCAACACTCTGGAAGATCTTTTCTCCCGCCGCGTTGATACATTTGGCCCGACGAGCCGCTTTCCCCGCGACCAGACCGCCGAGCACGTCGATACGCTTGGTGACGTTCTGGTCACTTCCGGTTTCCTGCTCGATAACTATTTCGAGGCTGCTGATCTCGTGGTTGAGAAAGCACTGGGCCAGCGAGAAAAGCCGGAGGTAAAAGAGTGGAAGTTCGAAGACAACTTTCACCAGGGGCAGGAGCTCAGCTTTTCTCACAAGAACGTCTACAACTATCGTTACCTCTGCGTTTACGAAGTTCCGAACACGGTGAATCACGAAGGTGGCTATGCCGGGTTGGAGAGCTTCCCGGAAGGCGTCCACGCCGATGGCATTTACGAAGTGAGGGTGTTGGCGCATTCCATGCATCGCGACTCTCACTACGATCCCGAAATTTTTCGGATGGATCTCTCCGAACCATTTCGACTCGGCATTGTTTCGGGCGACGCGCGCATCGGCGAACTTCATCATCCGCAACCTATCGAGCCGCAGCTCGGGGAAGTGACGGTCGCGGATGGAAAACCTCAGTGGTACACGATGCGGGCCTGGCTGGAAAAGGGGCAGCAACCGCGATTCATTTTTCCCAATGGAATGGCCAACTGCCGCCTGGCTTTCGGAAAAATCGCAAAGGAATACAAAGAAGAGTGGCCCAAGGACGACCCCTACGACGGTGGCATCGTCCACGCGAGGAGAATCGTCCTGCAGCACGGCAAGATGCCGCATATCCGCATGCACAAGGTTCACATCAAAGGGCCGATTTACGAGGAGTGGCCGCCGATCTCGCAGAAGTTAGCGTTCGGTGGTAAGGGGTTTCAGGCCGTTCGGCAGGAGGAAATTCTGAAGCAGTTTGCCGAGAAGGCTTTTCGACGTCCTGTCACCGATGAGGAAATCGCGACCTTTTCAAAAATCGCCGAAGCGCGCGTGAGGGAAGGGAAGTCTCCGCGTCAGGCAACGATGGATGCAATGAAGGGCATTCTCTGCTCGCCCTCCTTTCTCTATCTTGTCGAGCCGGGACAGGAACGAGGTGGCAAGCTCGGTGCCTATGATCTGGCGACACGAATCTCCTATTTCCTGACAGCGTCAATGCCGGACGAGGCGCTATTGCAGCAGGCGAAATCGGGTGAAATTCTGAAGCGCGAAGTGCTTCTTGCCGAAGTCGAGCGTCTTCTTGGGGATCCTGCTTCCGACGAATTTGTAGAAGGCTTTCTCGATAGTTGGCTGAACATTCGGGCTCTTGGCGATATGCCGCCGGATCGTTCGATCTCGGCACCCTACTACTACAATAATCTGGAGACCGCGATGAAAGAAGAGGTGAAACATTTCTTCCGGGATCTTCTAGAACGAAACGCACCGATCACCCGCCTCATCGACAGCGACTATACTTTTGTGAACAGGCCGCTCGCGGAGTTGTACCGAATTCCTCACGACGTTCCTCACGAAAAAGCCTATGATTTTTTGCGCGTTTCCCTGCCTGATCGAAAGCGCGGCGGGCTGCTCGGAATGGGAGCAGTGCTGACGGTCAGTGCTAACGGAATCGAGACCTCGCCGATTGTTCGGGGAATTTACCTGCTCGAAAATATCATGGGCACGCCACCACCTCCTCCGCCGGACGAGGTTCCTGCTTTGGAGCCTGATATCCGCGGAGCGACTTCAATCCGGGATCAGCTCATCAAGCATCGTGAACAGAACTCCTGTGCTGAGTGCCATCGCAAGATCGACCCTCCGGGGTTTGCCTTAGAGCATTATGGACCGATTGGTCGCTGGCGCGAAAAATATCCGGATGCCAAGGGCCGTGCGACGGGACCTAAGATCGATGCCTCCGGCGAGCTGCCGAATGGAAAAGAGTTTCGTAATGTTATGGATCTGAAAAAGCTCCTTCTCCAGCGGCGAGATCATTTTACGCACCACCTCGCAGAACGGCTTTTGACCTACGGAACGGGCCGGCGAATGGAGGCGCTGGATCGAGCCGACATCGAAAAAATTGCAGAGAAAGTGATCGAGCAAAAATATGGTGCCCGGACTCTTTTGCGCGAAGTCGTCACCAGCGAGATTTTTCTGCGACGTTGAAAAACGTTTCCCCACCAGCTGGGGTTTTTTCTACAACGATACTATGAGATTCTTTGCGTTGTTCCTCGCCATTGCCTATATGCCCTCGTATTCGGAGTTCTAATTACTGGTCGGGGACTGTTCGCTGGTCTCCAGATCTCGCCCGTGGTCGGAAAGGTCTTAGCGTTTCCATTTGTTCTGTCGCCCTCTTTGTCGCGACGACTCTGTTCTGGGCGGGAGCGTTTTTGCTTCTGCGGTCCCTCAAAAACGCACTGTTCGGTAGGAATTCTCATACCGAAAGCGTTTCTGAGTGAAAAGATCCTATGCGACGTGAAGTCTGCTTTTGCTTTCCCGCCACCTAGGCAAACTCAATCCCGTGCTTCGTGAAGAAGACCTTCAGTTCGTCCACATCAAAATCTGCGAGAACAACTTCTTCCCCTTCGTCTGTTTTCATCAGCATCGTCGGGGCGTAGGTCTGGTCGGATAGGGTTTCCATCTCGGCAAATTTTTCGCGGTCGGAGATCACGTCGATTTCTTCAAAATCGAATCCTGCGTCGCGGAGAAAAGCGACGGCCTGAACGCACCAGGGGCATCCGGGTTTCACGTAAACTTTGAGCTCGGGGGGCATAATTTTTTCTTTCTCTACTTCTCCCAACCTATTGCTTGATTAGAACGGGCACCTTCGCTCCGATCTGCTCAGGTTTGTGGCCTTTTTTCTCAAGCAAGTCGATGACGCTGTCGGTTCCGACGAGGTGGGCGGCGCCGACGAGAAAGAGAACGGTCTTGTCTCCGGCGAGAGCCTTTTCGATTTCGGGAATCCAGTTCTTGTTTCGCTGGGTCAGGAGCACTTCTTTTACATCGGGCTGTTCTTCCATCTCTTTCACGATGACGGCTTCAAGCTGCTCGGCGTTACCGGCCTTCCAGGAGTTGATGATTTTGTCGAGGATCTTGGGTGTCTCTTCGGCGTTGTCGATGGAATGAGAAATCAGTTCACCGAGCCGATCTTTTTCAATCTCGTTAAATCGAGAAATTTGATACTCCATTGTCTCGAGTCCGCGGCTCGGTTTGTTGTCGTTGGTGCTTTTCTGGTAGTAGGTCATTTCCAGTCCGAGGTTAGGATTGGCTCCAGTTTTCAGGGCTTGGATGGAGCTGATCGTGATGAATACCATCCCCGGTGTCATGCGTTCGAAAAGTGCGGCGGGGAGCCCAGTGGATTCCAGGTAGCCCGTCAATTTCGCCACTACGTCGGCAGGAAGGATATCAGAAAGGGTTTTTCCCTCCGGAAGAGTTCCGAGTTCTTTCATTTTGAGAGCCAGAGTCGGATCGGTCATCTCCTTCATGTCGATTTCAAAGACAAGCTCGTCGGATTTCTCGTAGACTTGATCGTAAGCCGCCGGAATCGGCAGGTCCTTTTCCCGAAGAAGGTGAACGGAACCGGCAAGATAGACGGTGGAGTTCTCGTCAGAGAGTTTCCAGATCGTGGCTCGGCTGGTGGCTTCGTCAGCTGAGAGTGGTATTGCCAGCGCGCTGAAGAGGGGCAGCAGGGCGAGGCTGGAGATCCAAAAAGGGCGGGAGAAAAATGACATACTCTGTTTGCGGGATAGCGGTTTCTTTCCGGAATGACAGGCATCCGGTATCATGCTTTGATTCTGCCGGAGTAGAATCCGTTCAACTTAATTTCTGATCAAATGAGCTGCAGACTATCGTTTCCCCCTATCCTTGTCACCTCTCTCTTTGCGTTTTCCTTTTTCAGCGAAGCGGGAGACTGGAAAAAGCACACCGTGATGGAAAAGGGCAGGAACGTTACTGCCGTTGCTGCGGATTATGATGGAGACGGCGATGTGGATGTCATATCAAGCTACCCGGGAAAGATCAGCCTGTTTGCAGCCCCGAAGTGGGAGGAGACCATACTGCATCGCTTCCCGAAAATGAACGCGACCTGCATCCACAGCGAGACTCTCGATGTCGATGGCGACGGGGATATGGATTGGGTCGGGAGTCAGGCTTTCGGGGCCCCGTTTTGGATGGAAAATCCGGGTGGCCCGCACTCCGGTGATGGATCGGGTGCCTGGGCGGCGCGTTTGATTGACACGGACATTCGTGGAATTCACTGCATTTTAAAGGCAGATGTCGACAACGACGGCAAGCTCGACATCATCATCAACAATTTCGAACCAAAGGGGCCGCTCGCGGATTCGGTGGCGTGGTTTCGCATTCCGAAAAAGGTTCACGTGGCTGAGAAGTGGGAGCGTTATGTTTTTGCAGACAAGACCGCGAGAGGTGGGAGCCACTACTTCGGATTCGGAGACATCAATGGGGATGGTTGGGGCGAGATTGCGATCGGTGCCAAGGGCAAGCCTTTCGAAGATGGAAACTGGTTTGCCTACTGGACAAACCCGGGCAAGGACGGTGTCGAGGGAGCGTGGGAGAAAACGATCATCGCTGAAGATCAGCTTGCGGCGACGAACATTCTTCCCGGTGATCTCAATGGCGACGGCAAGATGGATTTTCTCGCATCCCGTGGACACAGCGCCGGAGTGATCTGGTTCGAGGGTCCCGATTGGAAGCTGCACGATATCGATCCGGATACGAAATCACCGCACAGCCTTGTCCTCGCGGATCTGGATAACGATGGTGATCTCGACGGAGCAAGTTGCGGCTACGAGAGTCAGAAGTTGGCCTGGTATGAAAACGATGGGAAAGGGAACTTCACGATCCATGTCCTCGATGAAGCGCAGGAATCCTATGACCTCCGCTCGATTGACATGGACGGTGACGGCGATTTCGATTTGCTGAATGCCGGTCGCGGAACGGGCAATGTGGCCTGGTATGAAAATCCGGTGAAGTAAGGGCGTGAGGTGATGCCCATTAAGATTGCGATAGGATTCTTTTGCGTAGTGCTGTCGATATGGGCGCTGGGCCTGTATTTTTCGGTGCAGAAAACGAATCGGGTCACTCTGCAGTTTTATCAATGGGTCAGCAACGACCCTTCGGCCACCGAGAATGATTTCGCGCGGGAACCCAAAGATGGTGCAGCCAGCATCGTGCAGCGGTTTCACGATTCAAAACTGCCGTTTAAGAAATATGTCCGAATTGCGGTCGATTCTCTTCCCGCGACAAAGATGCCTCGCATCCATCGACCGATTTCCTTCGGGGGTGCCACAAATGGAGCTGGCTTTGAAAGCGAGATTACTCTGACAAACTCCTACTACTCTGCCTACATTCGTGCGCCGGTAGATGCTGAGGAAAAAAGTGCCCGTGGATTGTCGGTGGCCATCGAAACAGCCCTGTTTGGGTTGTGATTGTTTTGATCGCAGAAAATTCGGAAGAGAGATCGAGATGGGAGAAACGCTGACATCCGCAACCATCTGGCTGGCGATGTTGGCGTGGACAGTGGCGTTACCGTTTCGAGGTCGAGAATCGGTTCGTTGGCTATGGCTGAGTGGATTCGTTTTCTACCTCTGTCACATGGGGCTCGCCTTTCATCACTATCACGATTGGAGCCAGTCGGCTGCGTGGGAGGCAACGGCTCGTGACACGGAAGAGCTGACCGGGTGGCGCAGCGGAGTCGGCTTGCTTGTGAATTACGCCTTCGCCGTTTGGCTGGTCATCGAATTGGTGTTCCAATTCAGAAATGGCAAACCGGTGTCCCTTGCTCTGGAGGGTTTCATCTTTTTCATGATCGTCAATGGAGCGATCCTATTCGGGGAGGGCCCCGTAAGATGGTTCGGCCTCGTGCTATCGGCCAGGATCCTCGTCGCGTGGATTCAACGATTCAGGCTTCGATCTCCAGGAAGTTGAGAAGGAGCTTTTTTCCCTCGGCCGTGAGAATGGATTCGGGGTGAAACTGCACGCCGTGGATAGGAAGCTCCTTGTGGCGCAGCCCCATGATTTCACCCTCTTCTGTTTCTGCAGTGATTTCGAGACAATCGGGCAGGGTATCGCGTTTGACGATCAGGGAATGGTATCGCGTCGCTTCGAAAGGGGAGGGGAGTCCGGCGAACAAGCCCTCGCCGTTGTGATGGACGGGGGAAGTCTTCCCGTGCATGAGTCGATCGGCGCGGACGACATCGCCTCCGTAAACTTGACCGATGCTCTGATGGCCGAGGCAGACTCCGAAGATGGGGACGACTCCGCCCATTTCTTCAATCACCTGGCAGCTGATCCCCGCGTCGTCAGGAGTGCAGGGGCCCGGAGATACACAGATACGCTCGGGTGCTTTCTCGCGAATTTCATCGAGCGTGATCTGGTCGTTGCGATGCACCTCCATCTCCGCGCCCAATTCTCCGAAGTATTGGACGAGGTTGTAGGTGAAAGAATCGTAGTTGTCGATGACAAGCAACATGGCCGCGAATCTACGGGGCGGACTTGATGTGGTCAACCGTTACGGTGGACCGCTTCAGTGAATTGGAGCACATCTTTGCGGGGATTGATTCGAAAGGCGGAATGCGCCAAACTCTAGCGCTGTGATTACTCGAATTTCATCGTTCCATTTCCCTGTTTTTGTCGCAATAGCGATGTTGATCTCGGGCCTTTCGGCGAGAGCGGAGGTATTTTCTGCTGGAAAACTCCGGGAGATTGATCGGGAAATCAATGCGGCGGTCGGCAAGGGGACGATACCCGGTGCCGTGCTCTGGTTGGAGTCAAAAGGCGAGGTATATCACAAAGCCTACGGCTCGCGCATGACGTCGCCTGGAAAGGAAAAGATGACGCCGGAGACTCTCTTCGATGTTGCCAGCCTCACCAAAGTCCTCGCGACGACGCCGGCGATCCTGCATCTGCACGAGCGAGGGCTGCTTGATCTCGATGCGCCGGTGTCGGAATACATCCCGGAATTTCTCGAAGGTGGGATTCGGCCCGAGCCGAAAGATGAAGAAGTCACACCGGAGCATCGCGAGACGATCACCGTGAAGCATCTCATCACCCATCAAAGCGGCCTGCCGCCGGGAATCTATTTGAGTGAGGGTGACTTCTGGGGGTATCACGAAGGAGTTCGCCGCGCTGCGACCGTTGGCCTGATCGAGAGACCGGGAACGCGATTTCGCTACAGCGATGTGAATTTCATTCTACTCGGCGAGATCGTGCGACGCATTTCCGGCGAGCGGCTCGATCACTATGTGGACGGACATATTTTTTCTGCGTTGGATCTGGAGTCGACCGGGTTTCTGCCCAATGCTTTTGCCCAGGACGAAATTGCTCCGACGACCGATATCAAAGGATTCGGTTTGCTCCGCGGCATCGTTCACGATCCAACTTCGCGTCGGATGCAGGGAGTCGCTGGTCATGCCGGACTTTTTTCCAATGCGAAGGACGTCGCCGCGATGGTGCGAATGCTGGTGAAAAAGGGGAAATACGGAACGCGCGAAGTTCTTCGTCAAAGCACCGTGGAGTTGGCCTTGCGTAATCACCTCCCTTCTGCTCTCGGGAAAAAGCGCGGGCTCGGCTGGGATATCGAGTCACCGTTTTCCTACCAGCGCGGAGAGAAGTTCCCCCGAGCTGGATTTGGCCATACGGGTTGGACCGGGACATCGATCTGGGTGGATCCGAAGTCGGAGACTTTTCTCATCCTCCTGGCCAACCGAAATCACCCGACTGAAGACGGAAGCATCAAGCCGCTGCGAATCAAAGTCGGGACTCTCGCTGCGGAGGCGGTCGGATACACCACCCTCGTCCCGAGTGCGTCTGTGGAGCCTATGCCGACAACGCAGACGGCAGCCGATGGAGCCGTCGTTCTGAATGGGGTGGATGTGTTGGAGCGTGATGGATTTGCTCAATTGAAAGGGAAAACAATTGGCCTGATTACCAACCAGACCGGCATCAATCGACAGCGGAGATCGACGATCGATCTGCTCGCTTCCGCTCCAGGCGTGAAGCTTGTCTCCCTTTTCTCCCCCGAGCACGGCATTCGCGGTGAGTTGGAAGTCGACTCGGTAGATGACTCCCGGGATGCCGCAACAGACCTTCCCATCCACAGTCTCTACAAGACAAAATCGCGAAAGCCGACCAATGAGCAGATGAAAGGCATCGATGCATTGGTCTTCGATATTCAGGATATCGGTTGTCGCTTTTATACCTACATCTCCACGATGGGACTTGCGATGGAGGCTGCTTCAGAAGCCGGGATCGAATTCATTGTTCTCGATCGCATCAATCCGATTGGAGGGCTCGTCGTGGATGGGCCGATCCGGGCAGGGGAGGGAAATGACTTCGTTGCTTTCCATGAAATCCCGGTGCAGCACGGAATGACGGTCGGGGAGCTGGCCCGCCTCTTTAACACAGAGCGAAAGGTTGGTGCCAAGCTCACTGTCGTTCCGGTGGAAAGATGGAATCCCGCGATGCACTTCGACGAGACCGGGCTACCCTGGATTAATCCGTCCCCCAACATTCGCAGCGCGACGCAGGCTTTGCTCTATCCGGGAGTGGGGCTGATCGAGTTCTGCAATGTCTCTGTCGGGCGCGGAACGGCGACGCCGTTTGAGCATGTCGGCGCGCCATGGATTCATGGAGGACGTATTGCAGGATTGATCCAAGAGCAGAAGATCAAAGGGCTGCGCGTCATTCCCACTCGCTTCACTCCCAATGCGAGCAAATTTGAAGGGGAAGACTGCGATGGCGTTCGCTTCATGGTTTCCAATCGAGATAAATTTCGTCCGCTCGATCTGGGTATCGCCCTCATGACCTCTCTGGCTGAAACGCACGGAGACACTTTCGATTTCGAAGACAAAGGCAACGTTCTGCTGCGGCATCAACCGACTCTGGAGCGAGTTCTCCGCGGAAGCTCACCCGATGAAATTCGCGCGGGATGGAGTGAGGGCTTGGAAGAGTTCTTGAAACGTCGCAAACCGTTTTTACTGTATCCGAGAAATTGAAGCCGACGATATGGGCAGACGATCACAAAATGGAGACGATAGAAAAGCCGGTCGTGAAAACGACATGGATCGTTTTTCCGTCGATAATTTTGAGCGTCCGGTTCTAGACACGCCGAACGACTCCAAGAAAATCTTGATGCACTCCTGCTGCGCTCCCTGTGCCGCAGAAGTGATGGATGCTCTCGCGGCCTCTGAGATCGAGACGACGATTTTTTTCTACAATCCCAATATTCATCCCCGCGATGAATACGAAATCCGAAAGGAAGAAAACATCCGCTACGCTGAAAAGTTGGGGATGGAGTTTATCGACTGGGATTACAACGCGAAGGACTGGTTTGAGCGAACCAAGGGCATGGAAGACGAGCCCGAGCGTGGGATCCGTTGCACTGAGTGTTTTGACATGCGATTCGACGTCACGGCTGACTACGCGGCGGAAAATGGATTTGATTTGATCTCCAGCACCCTCGGGATTTCCCGATGGAAAAACATGCAGCAGATCAATGGATGTGGAGAGCGCGCCGCGGCAAGGTATCCGGGAATGCACTACTGGACCTACAACTGGCGAAAGCAGGGCGGATCGCAGCGCATGATCGAAATTTCGAAGAACGAAGAATTCTATCAGCAGGAATACTGCGGATGCGTCTACAGCCTTCGCGACACCAACGCGTGGCGCGAGCAGAACGGTCGCGAGAAAATCAAGCGCAAGGTAAAGTTCTACGGGCGAGAAGGTGTGCTCGATGAGTGACGTGCCTGGCTGCGCGAACTTTCAACGTGGAACACTCAACTGATGAAATTGAAAGTTCTGCGTTGAACGTTAAATGTTCCCGCCCGCTTGGGCGGGTTGCGGAGGGATAGCTGAATGCCTCGCCATGAAAGTGGTTGTTGAAAGCGAAGCGTTACTGCATAAAGTGCGCAGCACTATTAATCCGGAGGACGAAGTCATTCCGGAACGAAGTGGAGGGATGGCTGAGTCCGGTTTAAGGCGCTCGATTCGAAATCGAGTGTAGGGCAACCTACCGTGGGTTCGAATCCCACTCCCTCTGCCATCAAAACACCCCAGCCTCAGCGAAGCGAGGCTGGGGTGTTTTGATGGTTGGGAAGCGGATTTGAACAACTGCTAGGAAATTGCTTTTTCAACCCCAACGTCCGGACACCTCGCATCGTCCCGGGTAGGAGGTGGTGCAGCTGGCTACTTCGGCGCGGCTTCGCCATGCGGGTAACGATAGTCGGCCTTTTTGTCGGTGGAGACTTGTTTCGTCGAGTCATCTGCTAGGGTGTAGAGGAATAACTTCCCACCCGCGTGATAGACGATGGTGGATTCATCCTTGCTCCAGCGGGGATAATCGAACCATACAGGCTGGCCTTCCTCGTTGGCGAACGGCTTTGCATTCGAGATGGTCCGGGTCTTCGCATCGAAGTCGGCTACATAAAGAGTCCGACCGGGGATCTTTTGTTTGTTTCCTTTCGTGTAGTCGAAACAGATCTTCGTTTCACTCGGCGAAATGCTGACCCGGTCCAGGATGCCGGACTTCGCCAGGGCACACTTCACCGGTTCAAATTTCGGCTCTCCACCGGCAACAGGAGTCATGAGGTAGTATCCTTGTGCTTGCCCGGGAGGACGCGAACGCACAAAAATACGGCCGTCGGTCAGACAGGTGAAGGCCCAGGTGTGATAGCCTTTACCGGAAATCAGATACTCTTCGCCGGGCTTGCCTCCCACTTTCCCCGCCATGACCCGATACCCGCCGGTCTTCGGGTTTTTGCGGTTCCAGATCGGCGTGTTGGTTCCGTCGCGCGTCCAGGTTTGATTGAAATCGGTATGCGTGCCATCGGTGAGTTGATGAAAGCCCGTGCCATCGGCATTGATGATGCAGATCGCGGTCTTCCAGTTGCCGACCTGCTTGTCGTTTACGAGGCGACGAAAAAAGACGAGCCTGTCATCTGTCTTCGACCACGAAGGTTTGAAGTCCCAGTGTCCGCTGGTGAGTGGCTCGCCCTCTGGCATCCCAAGAACGTTGACGTGGATTTCGCCGTCCTTGTAGTAGGAAGATCGATAGTTTTCCTGAGATGAAGCGGCAGAAACGCCAAACAATGTGATGGCCGACGCTAAGAAGAGAGATGGTTTATTCATGGACACCCTCTGGAACTCCGACAATCCCGGAAGGTTTCGTACCCCGGGAACGCGAACACGTTTCTGATATGCACGCTGGTAAGTCCCTATCCCGAAAAAGGCCCGATCACTTGGTATACTTCAGAGAACGCTTTACGCCCCTTGTCCGGCTGCCATTGCACAACAACGCACAACAAAATGTTCCCCTCAATGTTTGCACCCCCTCCGACCCCGCAGGACCGGCGCCCCGATAAAAACCCTTGAAGAAGCAAATTCCTATCAATTCACACCGAGAAGCTAATCACTAACAGCTAAATGCTAATCGCAAAAAAATACTTGCTTGCTGGAATCCTTAGCATACCCTCGAGTTCACCTACCATGAATCGTCTACTTACTCTCGCTGCTGTTTTCTTTGCCGCTTCGCTAGCTTCTGCTGGAGATTACGGGCATTCCGGAAAAGAAGTCTCCTACACGACCCATTTTGACTGGAGAGGAGATTTTGAGGTGTCCCTAGGTCACACGTTCCTCCATGGGAATGATTTGGAGGCTAGCGAGGCAGATGACTACTGGCAGGCGGACTTCACCCTCCAACTGGGTCGCTTCCTCGACGAAGATACCTTTTTCCAGTTCGACCTCGAGTTAGATCGAGTGCTCGGAAACGAAGCAAACGACTCGTTTGCCACTGGCGGTTTGCTCGCGGCTCACTTGATGAAGCGCCATCAAGGGGGCGGCCTAGGGGTGTTTGGTGGATTTTTAGTTACTGACCAGGATGACGATGAGACCGACATTTCAGAGCGTTACTTTTTAGGTCTTGAGTGGCATGATTACAACCCGTCCTGGACTCAGTTCGCCCAGGTTGGCTTTTTCGGTGGTGAATTCGGGAGCGACGGCGAAGATACGATTCATGAGGCCTTTTTCGGTCGTGTCGGGGTGCGCAAGTATCTCAACGACTCCCTGTCTATCCAGGCTGAAATTTTTGGTGCGACAGGCTTGATGGATGTTGATGATCAGGATGCAAGCGTGATCGGTTTTGCTCTCATAACGGAGAAGCAGTTGACCGACCGCTCAACCCTCTCCTTGGGATATAGTCAATCTCGGTTTGAGCAAGGCGGAGAACGCGACATCATCAACGATCACTATCTTTTCGTGTCGTTCAAGCATCTCTTCGACGAAGGTTCGCTGATCTCTCGTGACCGCACTAGCACAAGCCTTGATCTACCTCAGCTCATTCGATGGAGTGCGCTCACCGGTGGTCCACTCGAGTAAGCGGTCGCACCGTTTTTCTGAAATCAATGAGAGCCCAGCCTTTGCTGGGCTTTTTTTGTGCCTCTTGCTCTACGAGCCCGTTTTTACAAGTTCACCCCGACCTCTAGCTGGCGAAGAGACCGTCGTAACAATCGCTGCACCCCCTCCGACTCGGCGCGTAGCGCGGTGGCCGGACGTTGGGTTTAAAAAGCAGTTTCCTAGCAGTTTCTACGTTGTTCATCGATCACTACACTAGGCAATATCGGTGTAGACTGCCTGCACCTCTTCATCGTCTTCAATTTTGTCGATGAAGGTGTCGATCTCATCCAATTGATCTTCCGGAAATTCCTGTGGGCTGGTGGGAAAGCTTTTGGGGCTGGCCTTGGTGATCTCGATTTCCAGCTCTTCGACTCCCTTAGTCAGATTACCGAAGTTGGCAAAATCTCCGTAGGCGTAGGCAATCCTTCGTTGATTTCGAGTTCATCGAGGCCGTAGTCGATCAAGCCCAGTTCGACTTCGTCCATATCGATTTCGTCGGTGACGGCAAATTCGACCACGGATTTCCTTTCGAACAAAAACTCCAACGACCCGGTAGGCACCATCTGCCCGCCTGCCTTATTCAAGATCGATTTCAAATTTGCCACGGTGCGGTTTGAGTTGTCGGTGGCAGTCTCAATGTAAACCATCACGCCGTGAGGGCCTTTGCCTTCATAGTTTACTTCTTTGATTTCCGCAGCGCCTTTGCCGGAGGCGTGCTCGATTGCCGAATCAATATTTTCTTTCGGCATGTTCTGCGCTTTGGCATTGGTGATCGCCAGGCGCAGTTTTGAATTCATTTACGGGTCCTGGCCACCGTCTTTGGCCGCCATTGTGATTGCACGGGCCAGTTTGGGAAACACTTTGGACATCTTGTCCCAGCGTTTTTCTTTGGCTGCACGGCGATATTCGAAAGCTCGTCCTATAGTAATTCAGTTCGTTTTCAGGAGGGGAAATTTTCCAAAAAATCAGGATTTCGCAACGCCTTCTTTTTCGGGCAGGCCAATCCAGCCAATCACTTTACCACTTTGCATGAGGCATTTGGCCCGCCATTGGTAGGGGCGGAAGTCGGGTTGGCTTTTCTACTCCCCACAATCCCATAGCCGGACGGAATCAAAGAGGATTCGGCAATCCTCTCCGCCCTTGAAAGTGAATCGTTGGCCATTTTGAGCCTTCGGATTCTCAATTGTCACTTTCTCGTGTTCATAGGTTTTGCCGACTCCATTGACGGTGATTCGGATGGTACCCTTTTTGTATTCAATGATCAAATCGATCCATTCATTGAGCGCCATTTCTGAATCGGGCTCCGCAAAAGACGGGCCGTCATTCGGCAGTTTGATCCTGTGCCCCCCGCCTTCCAAAATTCCCAGGCTGATCATGTGATGGCCGATCTGAAAACTCGGGCGGCCTGGTGTGAGTTTCGGTTTCTCAAACTTGTAGCGCAAATGACAGACAAACTGTTCCGGGATTTGGTTGAGATGTCCTACCGGCTCAAGGCCCAGATGATGATCGCGCTTCAGCTTTTTCATCGCTTCCTCGCGATTGGTGAATTGCGGTTCAATGATTAGCGTTCCGTCCGCGATCTTGGTGCCCTTGGAGCCCCAGCGTTCACGTTTGAGTTCCCCATTAAAATCATCGGAGTAAACGAGCTTTCCGTTTTGAAACAGTTCAGATTTGAAAGCCGGTTCCTCTGCGCTGAGATTCACGGAAAGCGCAATCAGGAGGATAAGAGAGCATTGTTTGGTTTTGTTCTTCATCGGTTGGTAAAATCTATTGTCGAGGCGAAAAAATGAGCCTCCGCTACAGGTCCACAAAATGGGATGGGTTTGGACAAAAAGTTCAATATTTTCAGGGATTTGAACTCCATTGAACAATCGAACGTGAAACGGCAACGCAAACAATCATGTCGTTTTCTACTTCTATACGGAAGCGAGGAATCGTAAAGTTAGGGTGTGATTACTGCTAGGAAATTGCTTTTGCAACCCCAACGTCCGGACACCTCGCATCGTCCCGGGTAGGAGGGGGTGCAAAGCCTGAGTATGCCGTTCGGTGCGAGCCCTGGCTGACCGAACTGGCCTACTTACGCCAGTGCGTATTCCGCTCCCTTCCTCTAAGGTTCCAAACTTAGAACACGTTCTACTTTTGGAACCCGCGACAAAAATCTCGGTCATGCCTGCCAATTCCACCCTCCCGTCCGAAATTGAATCCCCCGGCTCGGTCCCTGCCCTGGACCGTACCCTGGATATCCTTGAGCTTCTGGGGGCGTCGTCCCACGGACTGACTTTGTCGGAGCTCAGCAAGCGACTCGAGGTTCCAAAGAATGCTGTCTTCCGCATTACCCAGACGCTGATGGCTCGCGGCTACCTCTGCCGCGATGCCGAAACCATGGCCTTCCAGTTGACCGGGCAATTTCTCCGACTGGCGCCCCCGCGTTTCGAGCGTATCAGCCTGACGGAAGTCTCCCGGGACGCCATGACCGTTCTGCGCGATACGACGCGGGAAACTGTCCAACTTGGCGTGCTCAGCGGCGACGAAGGCATCATCATTGACCAAATCGAAGGGCTTGAGCCTCTCCGCATTGTTGTCGAGCTGGGCCTGCGCTTTCAGCTGCACAACAACGCCCCCGGGAAACTGCTCCTCGCCCACCTCCCCGAGGCGGAACGCGAAGCGGCCATCGCCCGCATTAAGTTGGAACCCACCACGAGTCGCACCCTCACTTCGAAGCAAGCCCTCCGCGCAGAGTGCGATAAGATCGTCTCACAGGGGTATTCCCTCGATCATGCAGAAGCCGACGAAGGCATTCACTGCGTCGCTGCGCCAATCTTTAGAACGAATGGTTCCGGTGTGATTGGCGCCCTTTGGCTTTCCGGTCCGGCCAAGCGTCTCCCAAAAAACCGATTTCGCGAATTGGGAGCGGAGGTCAAAGCCGCCGGCGAACGGGTCTCGCAGCAAATCGCTCTCTTGGGTTAAGCATGACCTTCTTCCTCCATCATCGAAGCGTTCTATTTGCGTCGGTATCGGCCAGCCTCATGGCGCTGAGCGGAGTCGCCTTTGCCGCAGCGTCTGATGACGAGATCTTCCCGCTTCTGGAACGCCACTGTCTCGATTGTCACGACGAACTTTCCACGAAAGGAAATCTCGACCTCTATGAGTGGCTCGATCACGAAACGTCCGATGGCACCCTGCTCTTCGAGAACCTCATCACCAGCAAGATGCCACCGGCGGACAAGCCGCAGCCAACAGCCGAGGACAAGCTCACCCTGCTGCACTGGCTCTCACAGCGCCAGGCGGCCACGGAACCCCAACCGTTCCGACGCATCACTCGCCACGAGTTTGTGAACGCCATCAACGACTTGCTCGGCACCCAACTCGACCTCTCGGACCAGATACCGGAAGACCGCGGCACACGTGACTTCGACTCCGATCGCCGCATTGCCCTGAGTCGCGAAATGCTGACATCCTACTTTTCGGCAGCCGATCAACTGCTCGAAAACGCATTGCCCTCCGAAGGCGTGCCGGCCAAGGGCATCTGGGTGACAAACAAGCTGAAGGACAGCCACAAGACTTACAACATCTACCACCGCCTCTATGAAGACGGCGTTCTCTTCTCGTGGACCCGGGTTAACAACGGTAACTCCTATTCCTTCTTCTACGATAACTTTGATCCTCCGGTGGCGGGTTGGTATGACCTCACCTTCGATGCCGCTATGATCGGTGAATTCGAGGGTGCTATCAGCGTCGAGGTGTTTGCCGGCAAATACTACTACGCCGATGACCGCCCTCAGCTACAGCGGATGCTGGGCGTCCTTTCCCTGACATCGACCGAATTGAAACCTCATCGAATTCGCGTCTACCTCCATCCCGGAGAAAATGTCTCGATCCACTGCTACTCACCTGAGAACTTCCGCGACAAAGAACTCAAGCGCGGCGCCTATATCAAGCAACTCACGGCCGAGGGTCCCGTGATCGAAGCATGGCCACCGGCGTCCTACACTCAGCTCTTCCCGGACCTGCCCATCGACGCCCCGCCTCGCCCGACCGTCAATCTATCAGACTTCCCGACCAACCTGGAGATCATCGGCGGCTCGCTCACCGTCAGCAGTTTTCAGGAGGGCATGGAAAAAGAATATATGCAGGACGGCTCAAACCGAACCTTCTGGCACACCCGGTTTAAACCGGACGAAGCGAAACCGCCTCACTATGTCATCGTCGAAAACCCGAGGCGCGCCCTCATCGAAGGACTGAACTACGCCACCTGGTCCGGCGGCAATGGAAACGGACAAATCGAAGCCTACGAAATCCTCACTTCCGATGACGGTGAGACCTGGAGTGAGCTCATCGCCGAAGGCGAACTGGAAATTCGTCTCGCCAATGAACAGCCCATCACCTTCTCGAAACCCACTTCCGCGCCTTTCCTCAAGTTCCTCGTGACCCGCTCCTTCTCCCTCAAAGAAGAGCAGTCCCTCGCCTCCATCGGCAAGCTCGACGCCATCATCTCACAAGACCACCCCATCGACCGGGTTCCCATCACGATCGATTCCCGATCTCCCGAGGCCCTTTCCTCGGTCATCGACCGATTCGCCGAACGTGCTTTCGCCTCCGAACTGACCGAGAACGAACTGGCTCCCTATCGTGAAGTCAGCCTCAATCACCTCGAGGAACACGGCAACTTGGTCGAAGCGGCCCGCGTCGGCTTCAAGGCCATTCTCTGCTCCCCGCGTTTCCTCATGGCTCCGGGCGAACACCGCAGCGCTCACGATGAACTCGCCGCGAACCTGAGCCGTAGCCTCTGGCTCTCTGTTCCCGATGAGACACTGATGGAGCTGGCCCGCTCCGGCGAACTCAAGGGCCCGCGTCTTCGCAAAGAGATCGATCGCATGATCCAGGACAAGAAGAGTGATCGCATGATTCGCTCCTTCAGCGATCAATGGCTCAACCTCCGCTCGTGGAACAAGGTCACTCCCTCTCTCAAACTCTATCCGAAGTATGACGATCTCCTCGACTTCTATCTGCCTCGCGAAACGCGAACCTACCTCACCCACCTGATCCGCGAGAATCGCCCTGTCAGCGAACTGATTGATTCCGACTACTCCTTCCTAAACCAGCGGCTCGCCAGCCACTACGGGCTGCCTCCCATGGAAGGCCAGGAGCTGCGTCGCGTTTCCTTTTCTCCCGACGCACCTCGTGGCGGGCTGCTCACCATGGGCAGTGTTCTCAAGGTCACCACGGACGGCTACGAAACCTCTCCCATCCTGCGTGGTGCCTGGATCTCGAAGAACATCGTTGGCACCCCACTGTCTCCGCCACCACCGGAAGTCGAGGTCATCGAACCCGAGCACGGTGAAAACGCGGCCACCCTGCGCGAACAGATCGAGCAGCACAAGAAGAGCCAAACCTGCTACGCCTGCCACAAGAGCATCGACCCCTACGGCTTCGCCCTCGAGAACTTCGACCCCAGCGGGCAATGGCGCACCCGCTACCGTGTCGAGACCGCTCACCAAGGGACCTTCACCTACCGCCCGCGGGGCTTTTACAAGGAAGCCAGTCCCGTCGATGCCTCCGGCGAAATCCATGAGCAGCCCTTCGACGATATCTTTGGACTCAAAGCCGCCCTGCTCGAGGACCCTCGCAAAATTGCTTACAACTATGCCAAGAAGCTCTTCGAATACGCGACCGGAAAACAACCCACGCTACCGCAGCGCTTGGCGCTCTACAGGAACATTCCCGAAGAGACCGATCACTGGGGTCTCAAGGACTTGACCATCGACGTGCTCATTTTCGCCCTGACCGAAGCCCAACCATGAACGCCACCAGCCGCAGAGATATCCTCAAATTCGGAGCTGCCCTCCCCCTGGCCCTGCAATCGCTGGCCCTTCGTGGGGCGGAATCTTCGAAACCCAGCGAGCCTCCCAAACGAATCCTGTTCATCTGCAATTCGCTGGGTTTCTACGAGCCCTACTTCTTTCCCAAAACGCGCGGCGACCTCAGCAGCTCCCGCTACCTGTCCGGAATGAAGACGCTGGAGAAGATGACCGTCTTCCAGAACCTCTACCACCCGGGGATGAACACGAGCAATCATGACTCGGAGAAATCCTTTCTCACCGGCGCTCCGAAACCGGAAGCACCGAACTTCACCAACAGCATCTCCGTCGACCAGGTCCTCGCCGAACACATCGGAGGCGACACCCGCTTTCCCTTTCTTCCCCTCAGCATCTACGACCGCGGTTGGGGGTGCTCGTGGAACAGCCGCGGCGTCGCCATCCCGCCGCTTCACGACGAAACGCAGATCTTCGACAAGCTTTTCGGTGAGGAAGACCTGACCGCCAAGCGTCAACGCATCACCGACGACCAGGAAGTCGTTCGCGCCCTCTACCGGGACATGGAGCAACTGCAGCACCGGGGCGGCAGCGGGGCCAAGATTGATTCCTATCGCAGCGTCATCGCCGAACTGGAGGCTCAGCTCAAGCACGAGGAATTCTGGCTCAATACCCAGAAGCCCGAGGTTCCGAATACACTCAGCGACGACGGCGAATTCCCCTTCTCGACCAAGGTCAATAATCTTCTCGAACTGTCCAAGCTGGCCTTCCAGACGGACTCCACCCGGGTCATCACTTTCTCGATGGACTGGATCTATGGCGCCATCAAGGTGCCCGGCGCCACCGGCGGTTGGCACACGCTTTCCCACCACGGCGGAAAGGCCGACAAGATCGCCAACCTCAGTCGCATCGAGGTCGATCTTCTCAAGCACCTCAACCAATTCCTCTTCGACTTGGATCAGATCCCGGAAGGCAACGGCACCCTGCTCGACCACACTACCGTGGTCATCGGCAGCTGTTTCGGCGACGCCTCCGATCACACCTGCAACAACCTGCCCACCATCGTCGCCGGAGGCGGCTACCGTCATCAGGGGCACACCGTTCTCGAGCAACCCACCCACCTCTGCAACCTTTACCTTGAGCTGCTGCGTCATCACCACATCGATGCCGCCAGCTTCGGCAACAGCGATGCGGAGTTGGGTCTGCTCCAGGCGTAGTTAGTCCGCCTTCGCCGTCCTCCCAATGATTCCGATACCAAGATCTTTCGCCGGCCTATTCGCTCTTTTTGCGGGCACTATCATCCCCACTTCCAGTTCCGCGGCGGAGCCGCAACCAAGCACTAAGCACCAACAACCATCAACGGCCGCGCAGCGGCCCAACATCCTCTTCATCCTCGTCGACGACATGGGATGGAAAGACCTTGCCTGTTACGGGAGCGAATTCCATGAGACGCCCCACATCGACAGCCTGGCTGAGCGCGGCATGCGTTTCACCAACGCCTACGCCGCTTGTCCGATCTGTGCACCCTCGCGCGCCGCAATCATGACCGGCAAGTTTCCGTCGACCAGCGGATACGTCGATAATTTTGTCAGCGAAACCCAGGACGGAATTTTGAAGCGCACGGAGGAACGATACCATCTCGATCTGGAGGCGGTGACTCTCGCGGAGAGCCTGAAAGCGGGTGGCTATCAAACCGGCTTTCTTGGGAAATGGCACCTGACCAATGATGACGAATCGCATCTCCCGACTGATCAGGGTTTCGACGTCAATATCGCCGGCGGCTGGAAAGGGCATCCACGCAATGGCTTTTTCAGCCCCTACCAACTCGCCCATCTGGAAGACGGTCCGAAAGGCGAATATCTGACTGACCGACTGACGACCGAAGCCATCGGTGTGCTTGACCAGTTTTCGAAAAGCGACGCGCCGTGGCTGCTCTACATGAGCTACTACACGGTGCACGCTCCCTTTCACAGCAAGCCGGAGAAGAAGGCCCCGTATGCCTCCAAAACCAAGAACCCGGCTTTCTCAGGCATGGTCGCCTCTCTTGATGAGAATGTCGGCCGCCTCCTCGCCTGGCTCGATCAATCCGGCGCCCGCGACAATACCATCGTTGTTTTTACTTCTGACAACGGCGGGCACATTTCTGCCAACCACATTGATCCCCTGCGCAGTTTCAAGGGCGCTCTCTACGAAGGCGGCATCCGGGTTCCCTGCCTCATCGATTGGCCCGGCGTTATCGCACCTGGATCGACAAGCGATGCGCCCATCCACGGGGTCGACTTCTACGCCACCTTCCTCGCTATGGCCGGTCTTCCCCTGCAACCTGATCACCATCAAGACAGCGTGAACCTCGTGCCGCTCCTTAAGGGAGAAGCTCCGGATTTCGATCGCGGTCCCATGGTCTGGCATTTCCCCGTAAGCGTCCCACACATCGCCCATTCCCATCCCGGCTCCGTCATTCGCGATGGTGATTGGAAATTTCTCCGCTTCTACACCGACGGACGCGAGGAACTCTACCACTTGAGCGATGACATCGGCGAAACGAACAACCTCATCGCCGCCATGCCGGAGAAAGCGGAGGAGTTGAAGGTGCAGCTCGATACCGTGCTCGCCGCTCACGGTGCCGCCATTCCGACAGCCGTCCCGGAAAAGCCCAAGGGCAAAGCCAGAGGGAAAAAGACCGTGGCTAGGCCGCAACCAAAGAACCTGGAGAAATGATTCCAATCACGAAAAGTCAGCGGAGTATGGGAGCAAGGGAGTGTTGGATCGCCGGAAGGCAACACATCGTAACTCCGACACTCCAAAACTCCATCTATCCCACGCTGCTCCTCGTAGCGCTCACCCTCCTCATCACTTCCGTCGAAGCCGCCAGCCGCCCGAATATAGTATTCATCATGGCCGACGATCTCGGCTATGCCGATGTCAGTTGTTATGGCGCGGAAAAAATCCAAACTCCCAACATCGACCGCATCGCCGCCGAAGGCATCCGCTTCACCGATGGTCACGCAGGCGCGTCAACCTGCACGCCCACGCGCTACGGCTTCATGACCGGCCGCTACAACTTCCGCTGCTGGCTCAAGTGCAGCGCTCTCAGCTCCAGCGCGCCACTCCTGATCGATCCTGACCGCGTCACCGTCCCTTCCTTCCTCAAATCGAAGGGCTACAACACCTCCATCGTCGGCAAGTGGCATCTCGGCTATGGCAGCGAGCCCGGATTCGAAGACGATCGCGGCGACACCCCGCCCAACTACTGGGAGACCCGCGGTTCCGGCCCCGACTGGAACGGCATCCTCCGGCCCGGGACTGAGGAAAACGGCTTCGACTACTCCTACGTCATTCCCGTCGCCAACAGTTTCCCTCCTTACGTCATTGTCGAGAACGACCGCGTCGTGGGCCTGCGCAAGGACAGCCCCATCGGAGCCATCCAATCAAAGAACGGCGGCAAGATGGAAGGCGGCGAAGGCGCCCGCTGGACCGACGAGGAGCTCATCGACAAGTTCGCCAACAAACTCGAATCCGAACTCGATCGTCTCGCCGGCTCGGACGCCCCCTTCTTCCTCTGCTACACCTCTTCCCATCCCCATGTCGCGGCACGCCGGGGAACTCGGCAAGGCCATTGGCCCCACGAGCGCTTCGCCGGCACGAGTCAGGCCGGTCCCTTTGGCGACACGGTTCACGAACTGGACTGGTCCGTCGGTGTCATCCTCGAAAAACTCGACGAGCTTGAGATCGCCGACAACACGCTGATCATCTTCACGAGCGATAACGGAGGTTACCCCCGGGATTTTAACGGCCACTACCCGATGGGTCCCGTCCTGCGAGGCGGCAAGGGCGATCTCGTCGAAGGAGGCACCCGCGTGCCCTTCGTCGCCCGATGGCCCGGCAGGATTCCCGCCGGCACGGTCTCGAAGGAGGTCGTTTCCACTACCGACATGATGGCGACCTTTGCCGCCGTCATCGATGACACGCTCCCCGAAGGCGCCGGCCCTGACAGCTACAATGTCCTTCCCGCCCTCCTCGGCAAAGCCCTACCCGATCCCGACCGCCCCATCATTTTCATCAGCGGCGGCACCGGCGCCCTCGCCCTGCGTTCCGGCAAGTGGAAGCTCATCGAGGGCCAGGGCGATCGCGGCTATGGCGAAATGCGCGCGAAAAAGCCTGTCCCCCATCCCGGCCCCGACGCGCCACCCCATCAACTCTACAACCTCGACGAGGACCTCGGCGAAGCGAACAACCTCTACCTCCAACATCCCGAAATCGCTGAACGCCTACTGAAACAGCTCGCGAAGATTCGCGATGCCGATCTCTAAGCTCACCGAGCTATCCTCATGAGACGCGATACCCCCGACTTTTTCCACATGCGCCGTGTTGTCACATCTCTCGCCGGACTCGTTTTGTTTTGGTCCCTCTCGTTCCTCGTTGTCTGCACTTCCGTGGCAAACACACCGCCCAACTTCCTCATCATCGTCGTCGACGACCAAGGCTACGCCGACCTGAGCGCCTACGAGCACTCGGCCCCTGACATCAGCACACCGAACATGGACCGCCTCGCCAAACGGGGGATTCTTTTCACCAACGCCTACGCCACTGCCGGAGTTTGCAGCCCGGCGCGAGCCGGCTGGAATACTGGCCAGCACCAGGCGCGCTGGGATCCGACCAGTGGGTTCAACTGCGGACTTCCCAAGGGCACCCCGACGCTCGCTTCGATGCTGAAGGCACACGGCTATGCCACCGCCAAGATCGGGAAAAACGACTACGGCAATCGCAGCCTCCACAGTCATCAGGCCTACGCCTACCCGCTCAACCATGGCTACGACGAATTCCTCGGTTTTTCCGCTCACGGCTTCGACTTCTTCCTGCTTTCTGAAGACATCAAAAAACGCACCCCGGATCCCACCGGGCACAGCGCATCGGTCGGACCGCTCATGCACAACGAGGGACACAAGGAATTCGAAGAAGGCTACCTCACCGAAATCTTCACCGATGCGGCGATCGATTTTCTCCAGCGGGATCACGACAAGCCATTTGTCCTGACACTTTCCTACAACGCGGTCCACCACCTCATCCATCAGTCACCGAAGCGCTACCTCGATAAGCATGGTGTCAGGGAAATCCCCAACTACGATCCAGAGAAAGACGGCAGCTATGCTACGTGGTTCCAACGCTTCATCACCCTCGGGGAAATCAGCGACGAGGAGATGCGGAAATACTACCTCGCCAACCTCAACTGCCTCGACGACAACCTCGGCCGCGTCCTCGATACACTGGACCAGGCGGAGCTAAGCGATAACACTGTCATTCTGTTTTTCTCCGACAATGGCGCGCCCCCCACTAACGGCTCCTGCGCCCTGCCACTGGCCGGCAGCAAGTTCACGATCTGGGAGGGCGGCATCCGCATCCCCTTCATTCTCTCGCGCCCCGGTGATCCCCACGCCGGTGAGACCTGGGACCAGCCTGTCTCAACACTCGACGTAGTACCCACCTGCCTTGAAGCCGCGGGCCTGGAGTTTTCCGGTCTTCTTGATGGCCAAACCATTCGCGCTTCCGACGAATCGCGAGCCTTCTTCTGGCGCATGGGCAAGGACAGCCATGCGGTCCGCTCCGGAGACTGGAAACTCATTCATAACGGAGGAAGAAAGGACCGCCAGCCCACCTCCGGAGTGATCTATCGTGAGGAATACCTGAAAGGCACCCGCCTCTTCAACCTTGCCGACGACCCCGGCGAAAGCCGCGATCTTTCCAAACAAAACCCCGAGATCACGCAACGATTGCAGCGGTTGTATGAGGAGTGGTCGGAGGAGATTGCGGGAGAATAAATCCTTAAGTCATGATCAAGCGAATGGGCCACAGCGAACTCACCTTCAAAACCTTCGCCGATGCGCCCAACCGGATCTTCTTTGATTCAGTGAACCTCCGGGCTGCAGAGTGAGTTGGCCGCACTCTTTTCTGAATCCGCGGTGTCGCCCCGTCAGCTTGCCCGGACGCGGAAAAGCTGGAACACCTCGAAAGCATCCGCCAACAGGGTTCGGATTCCTCCTCCCTCGACCAGTTCGCTGTCGCGGCAGAAGACCAGTCCGTCTCCGCGGACTTCGACTTTCAATCCCGGATGCGCCTCAAAATACGCCAGGATCTCCGGTTGGAACCGAGCCCGAATCGCTGCCTCGTCGGCCCCTTTCAGAAAATACTGATCAGAAAAGACCGGGTGCGAGGTGAAATCAATATCCTTGCCGACGTCGTACTGGGTCATTTTACCGAGGAACCCCTCCATCATGTGATGGAGCATATTCTCCGGCTGAAGGTTGAAATCGGGAGTCTGAAGTTCCTCGGAGCGGAACACCACAACAGTCTGACGAACCGTCTTGCCGTTTCTCCGCCCTTCAGATCCCCCAGATCCCTCCTTGTAGTAATGGTAGTCGCCGATGATGACCGAAGTATCGTCCACCACGCCGACCATCAAATGGTTGAGAGACTCCGCGCCCCCGATGATCGAAAAGGAATCGAGCAAATCGGCCAGTTCCGGCGTCAGCTCATCAACACAGGTTAGCCCCAGCAATTGAGCCGCCTCTTCGATCGCCTTCTGACGCTTGAGCGGTCGAACGATCGCTTTAGCGAGCGCCCCTAAAACGGCGACCGCAATGAAAATCGGAAGTCCATATTTGACGAGGAAGGGCGTGTACGGCTCAAGCCACTCGAGTAGGTTAGGCATCTGCGGAATTTTGACTAAAAAGGATCTTCGGTCAAACATCTCCTCTCACCTCACCTCACCTACTTCGCTACTTTCCGGCTGCTAGGAAATTGCTTTTGCAACCCCAACGTCCGGACACCTCGCATCGTCCCGGGTAGGAGGGGGTGCAATCGAATTTTTCACGCTTCCTTCCCCTGCACCCCATCCAACCCAGGGCCGCAAGCGGCTTTAATTTTTCCCTTGTAAAAGCAATTTCCTATCAATTAGTGATTAGTTAGTAGTGATTGGATGCTAGTTATGATTGTGCGATTTTGGAGTTCGATAGTTAAAAGTATCTACGCCGCTCTTTTTGGAGCAGCTCTACATGGTGGAGTGATGGCGGAGGATGCCTCGAAGCCCAATGTCATTGTGATCATGGCGGACGATATTGGGGCTGAGGGGCTGGAGTCCTATGGCAGCACGATTTACACGTCGCCCCACCTGACGCGGATGGCAGAGGAGGGGATTCAGTTTCAGAATGCTTACGCCACGCCGCTTTGCACGCCGTCTCGAGTCATGATCATGACGGGCACGTATCCGCACCGGAATGGCTACAAGGCATTGATGGGGACGAAGCCGGGAGCACGCATGGGTACGGACATTCCGACCTTTGGACATTACTTCCAGGAAGCGGGTTACAACACCGCCATTGCCGGTAAGTGGCAGCTGGGCAAGTTTCATGATTTTCCCAATCAACCGGCTGAACATGGCTTCGATCGGTTCTGCATGTGGACCTGGCATTTTGAAGGTGAGAAAAGGAGCCGATTTTATGCTCCGCACATCAACATTGATGGTGAGTTTTTCCAGGGAACCGAAACCGACTACGGTCCGGACTATTACGGAAAGTTCATGCTCGACTTCATTGATGAGAATAAGGACCAACCGTTCTTTATCTATTTTCCCATGGCCCTGGTGCACGACCCATTTGTGCATCCTCCAGGGCTGAGGGAGAAAGCCAGTGCAAAATTTACTGACGACTTAAGCGACAAGACCAAAGCCTACGGTCACATGATCACTTACATGGATGACATCATCGGCCAGATGATGGAACGCCTCAAGGAGCATGGAATTGATGAGAATACCCTGGTAATCTTCACTGGTGACAACGGCACGCACCCCAGCATCATCAGCAAACTTCCCGGGATGGATTTAGCAGGAGGGAAGTTCAGCGTCACCGAAGCTGGAAGCCGCGTGCCATTCATCGCTCGTTGGCCCGGTAAGATTCCGCCGTCCGTGAGTGAAGAGTTTATCTGCCTGGTTGATGTTTTACCGACGATTGCCTCGATGGCTGGAATCGAATTAACCGCTGAAGTGGATGGTATGGACCTCTCACACAACTTCTTGGGAACGGAGGGAGATGATCGCGAATACATCGTAATGCCCTTCAGGGGGCTCTACGTTCGTGATAAGCGGTTTCGACTGCATGAAGACGGTCGCATGTATGACATCCCAGTGACTTCCGATCAGGAGCGCTACAGCGAAAAGGAAGCCACCAACCCGGAGCATGAGCCGGATCGGAAACGGCTCCAGGCCCTGATCGACCAGTATCAATCTCAACCACCTCTTTATGATGGCCCCATCACGGTGGAAGGCTTTGAAGAGCCCGAACTTACTGAGGAACAGCAGAAGAAAGCCGATGAAAAGGCTGCCAGGAAGGAAGCGAAAAGAGCTGAGTGCACCCCATCCAACCCAGGGCCGCAAGCGGCTTTAATTTTTCCCTCGTAAAAGCAATTTCCTATCAATTTGCTTCGCGCGACTTTCCTACTTCCACGGGTTGCTGCTAGGAAATTGCTTTTTCAACCCCAACGTCCGGACACCTCGCATCGTCCCGGGTAGGAGGGGGTGCAAGAATTCCGGCCGTAAGACCCACCCTGTCGCGACCTTGCGAACCAACGCATGGGGATTCTATGACATGCACGGCAACTTGTGGGAATGGTGCTTGGACTGGTATCAGGACAACTATGGGGGACTGGGAACACAGGATTGGACCCCCTCCTAACCCGGGCCGATGGTGAGGCGGGAGCGGCTGGGCGATCCGGGAGCGCGCTCTTGATTGGAAGGTAGAAGTTTGAATTAGGGAAGTCAATCAACTCGCGGCGGGATCGGGCTGGCAGCCTGTTGGTAGCCACGCCTTTGTTCGGTTTACACAAGTTTCCTACGGACGCTCATTTTGCATGGACTCCTCGAAAGGGCTTTGAGCGCGCATCATCTGGAAATGGATCGTATTCACTTTCCAGTCCGCCTCTTCGCCATCGGTAGACACCTCGACCCAGAATCGGTCGATCACATCCCTCTGCCAACCTGATGAATTGCTGGGTTGTGCAAAATGCGTCCGACGGAATCCAAGCACGACAACCATGCCATCGGCACGAAAATCAACTGTCTCAAATACGAAACCTGCATGGTCGAACGGGCGCTCGTGTTCCTTGTTCACATGCGCGATGACCAATTCCTTGATTTTCAGGTGCTTTGGGATTTCTGATTGCTCCGGAGTGAACATCAAATAGCCAAGCAAGACGCCGGTTCCGAGGAGAGCAACTGTTGCCAAAAGGTAGATGATGCAGAGAGACTTCTTCATGTTAATACCGAACGTAGAGCATGGACGCGGCTTTAGCCGTTGCCCACCACGCCTGTTCCCGACTCTACCTATCTTGCTTAACTTACTCAGGGCTCAATGCAATCGGTTTTGTCCAGGGTATCCAATATGGCCCTCACCACATCAATCATCCACACCAACCGCTGTGTTTCTGTTACGATTCCTTTTGTTACAAGGAAAACGTCCGACGGCGAACTGTGCTTAATATGTGAATAACCAAATCCCTCGAGGCAGTGCGTGCTTCTGCCGCCAACAACAATTTTTAAGTCAAACGGTGCATCTCTCAGCAAATCAACCAAGTCCTGGTTGCCGAGAACGGCCATGGCTGCCTCCCTGTTCTTTCCCACTAAAATCCAATCCTTACCAAGAGCCGGGACATCCTTTTCGAGGGCCTGAAAAGCAGAGTCATGCAACTGTGTCTTATCAAGCATAACAGCTAATCCCCTGCTCAGCGCGAAACCCAATTGATCGATAGCGCCATGGCTCAATGCGAATCTATCCGCGGCAGCGATTCGCACCGGTGCGGTCACTCTGGTGTAGTAACCACCGGCGCTACTTTCGCCGGGGTTTGCATCCTCTCCAATCTGCGCCGCTATCGTGATAGCGTGATCTCCATTCGGTATCTCAATACTCCCCCCGGCCCCTAAGTACCGAAGACGTCCAGGGATGTATTGACCGCCCAATTCCTCCGCCGCAGTTTTCCACGCTTGTGTTGAACATAAGTGTTTGAGAAGCCTGTTCATACTAAATTTCTCCATTGTTGCAATCTTTTATCACCCCGGACACCCATCGACCATTATAATTCTGGAGACGAATTGGAGTCCGCTCGCCACAGATCGATTGCAGAGTGTTATGGCATTTTTTCAGCGATCTTTTGGACCCCATCCGACCCCGGTCCGAAAAGAGCCTGATCTTTGGCCATGAAAAAGCAAATTCATCATTTCATTTTGGGAGCACCCGTGTTCCAGTCCCAGGGAGATTTCTCCGGATCACCTCTTGTCCCACCGGATGACAATTGCGAACTCTAGGTCTTCAGGCCTGCGATTTCAATCTCGCTATACCCCTTCATTCGGCCGTAATTCCGGGTGATTTCGAACACCACTGGCACCTTGTCCTTGCCAACCGCCTGAAGATGCCCCGCCAATTCATCAGAATGATGGCTGACAAAATGGCCGGGAAACTCAGCGAATGAAAGCACGACCACGGTTTGGGCCAGTTCTTTGGAAGGGGGCGGTTGGATTTCCCAGGTCATCTGGTATTCCCGGGTTTCCGTTACTGCTAGGAAAACTGCTAGGAAATTGCTTTTTCAACCCCAACGTCCGGACACCTCGCATCGTCCCGGGTAGGAGGGGGTGCAATCATTCAGGGCCTTTTGGACAAGCTTTCTCCACCGGCACTTGATCACGTGATATTATTTGAACAGTTTAATTCAACCGAGAGATCACTGCCCATCCGCGAAGAAGCCTCCGTTTTTTGTCCAATCGCTCTGCCTCCAATGGACCCGATTGGAGCCTCGAGCTCTTCCTGCACTTATGAAAACATTAGCATTGATTCTGAGCCTGATCGCCACCGGCACGCTCGCGCAGGCGGACGACAGGCCAAACTTGGTCTTCATCCTGAGCGATGACCAGAGCTGGGACGACTACGGCTTCATGGGCCACCCTCACCTCAAAACACCCCACCTCGATCAGCTCGCCAGCGAGGGTCTAATTTATGAACGCGGCTACACCACTGCGTCGATTTGCCGCCCCTCTTTGGCCAGCATCGTGACCGGACTTTATCCGCACCAAACGGCTGTGCGGGGCAATCGCCCTTTCATGGGCGAAGGCGTTGACCACCTACGACTGCGAGCCAACAAAGAACTGTGGCCCCTGGCCCAAGAGCAATCGAAAGCCATGACCGCCACGCTGGAGCATGCCCCTTCCATGGTAAAACAGCTGCAGGATAACGGGTATGCCACCCTGCAGACCGGGAAGTGGTGGGAGGGAGATCCTCGCGACCACGGATTTGACGAGGGGTTTGGGCATGGGATTGGGCGCAAGACGATGGAGCCCATCCACCACTTCGTGGAAAAAGCACAAAAGAACGAACAACCTTTCTTTATCTGGTATGCCGTCTTCCTGCCGCACACTCCGCACAACGCACCGTATGAGCTCTATCAGAAATACAAGGACCTTGCCCCGGATGAGTCGACCGCGCGCTATTGGGCGAACATTGCCTGGCTCGACGAGACCTGCGGCCAGCTGGTGGGCTATTTGAAAGAAAAGGATCTCTACGACGACACGCTCTTCGTTTTCAGCGCCGATAACGGTTGGCGGCCCGACCCGAAGCAGGTCAGCTGGTATGTCAGATCCAAAAAGACACCGGTCGAGGCGGGAATTCGCACGCCGATCTTCCTCACCCACAAGAACCATATTGCACCCCACCGCGATCAGGAGACCCTGGCCAGCAATATCGATATCGCGCCAACGATCTTGAAAGCCTGCGGCATCGAGCCTGACCCAGCCATGTCCGGGCTGGACTTGAGGAATCCGGAGGTCCTGGCCGAACGCGACCGGATCTTCGTGGACGTCTACTGGGACAATATCCAAATCGATGCGTTAGGGGATCTCGATAGCGACCTCATCGCGCGTGTCGTTGTCGATGGCTGGGACAAGCTGATCGAACGACCGGATGGTCTTGAGCTCTATGACCTGAAGAACGATCCAGATGACCGCACCGATCTTGCGAAGCAAAACCCCGAAAAGGTCGAGAAATTGTCGGCGGTGATGAATGACTGGCTCGAAGCCACCCCCATCGTGTTTCCCCCTGCCCCCTAATTCCTCTTTCCCCCGATACGACCATGAAGAAAACAAAACCAAGACATTGGGTTCAGCTAGCCATGATGGCGTTGCCCGCGCTCTCGCTCCTGAACGCGCAGGCACAGGAAGCTCCCGCAGAGGTAAAGCCCGACCAAATCGCGGCGGCCGACCTGCTGACCGTGAAAGAACCGAAATCAGAAGCGGAGTCGCGGCTGCGGGTCATTCGCTTGACGACGCGAGACGGTTCGACCGGCTACGGGGATTATCTGGATTACGGTCTTCCTGCCGAAGAAGCCGAGGAAGCCCTGGCTCGATTGGTGAACCGCTACGCGCTGCAGAATTACAAGCCAAACATCTTCATGCCCGACCCGTCGATGCGAGCCGTTGGTGCCGGTCACACGGTCCTCGGCGAGACCGCACCAGACGTTCTCAATGCCATAACGCCGTATTGGCCCGGGCGCGCCTTGTATCACCGGGAAGGCTTTGGCCGGATGTGGCAGGGCCCGGGAAAGTCCGCTCTCATCATTGCCCTCCAGACCGCCCTGCTTGACCTCGCCGGGGAAACCGGACCAGCCCAGCTGCGGCTTTGTCCGTCGATCCGAATCGACCGGGAAGAAGACGGCAAGCGCCGCCTCTGCACTCCCGAGGAAATGGAACAGACGGTGGCATCGCTCAAGGAAGCGGGCTTTACCGCGGTTCGTCTGGAACTGGCCGGCGCCCTCGATGATGAGATGAAGGCTCGCGGCGAATGCGCCCCCTACCGCTACCCGCAGGAGGTGCTGGGTCAGATCGACAGTGTGGTGTCAGGGGCGAAAGAGGCCGCCGGCACGACCATGGACGTCACGGTCGCAGCCGATATGAACTTGAGCACGGATGGCCTGACCTACCTCGCGCTGCGTTGTGAGCGGAACGAGGTGAGCCTGCTTGAGAATCCCATGGCGGTTCGCCACCTCATCGAACAGGGGCATGCCCGCAAGGAGTTCAGCCAGCCTCTCGGATTCGGCGAAGACTACCACGTGCTCGAGGACTTCGCTCAGGGCATCAAGCATCAGATCGGCACGGTCCTGACGCCGGATGCCGGGCGCATTGGCGGGGTGACGATGATAACCCATACCGCCGAACTGGCCAAAGACGCCAACCTGAAAGTGGCGCCCGTGGTGCAGGGTGGTCCCCTCTCCCTGATGTCAGTGGCCCGATCACTCTCCGGACGCGATGAGACGCTCTGGGTGTCCTCGCCCTATCAGGACGAATGGCTGAAGGAGGACGGCGTGCTCAAGCGCCCCTTGCAGATCGAACAGGGATCCCTCGTCACGGATGCGTGTGAATTGGATGAAGCGAAGTTCCAGGTCAAGCGCATTGCCGAACTGAAACCCCAACCCCAGGCAAAGTAATGAACCACCTAACCAATCGCCGAGACTTTCTCAAGCAGGCCACCCTGGGGACCGGTGCCCTGACGGGACTGCCGGCGCTCAGCCAACCGCTCCTGGCAGAGGACGTGGGCAGTCGCATCGAAGCCGTGGAGCTGCTCGTCTTGCAACAAAACAACGAGCAGAGGCGCGTGCTCAAAATCATCTCCAGCACCGGCACCGCCGGCTACGCGGATTTCCCGGACCTCGACTACGCACCTGCGCTCGGAGGAGTTGCCAAGGAGCATCTCATAGGCGCCAATCCTTTTGCCGTGGAAGCCATCTGGTCCAACCTGCGGCGTGCTGGCGTTCTCTGTTCGCATCGCACCGCGGTGGATTATGCCCTTTGGGACCTGGTCGGCCGGGAAACCGGCAGGCCCGTCTACGAACTGCTCGGCGGCCCCGTGCGCGACCGGATCCGAATCTACTACTACGGCAAGCCGCCCAAAGCCCAGTTGGAAAATGAAGAGGCCTGGCGCTCCCTGGGTCGAAACCTGGCCCAGCAACCCGGGGCGGTCGTGAAGGTCGATCCCTGGTTGGTGTTCGAACGATTTGGCGACCGGAAAGTCTGGGAGGACACGGACGATGAGACGAGCGGCAGAGTGCCAACCGCAGAGAACATCGCCTACAACAAAATGGTCTTCCGCTGCCTTCGTGAGGGCGCGGGGGACAAGGTGGACCTGATCCACGGCGGCCACGGTCAGTGCAGTGCCGAAGGAGCCATCGCGACCTGCAAGCCGCTCGAGCCGTACGACCTGCTCTGGATTGAAGAGCCGACCTCTCCCACGGCCAGCATGGATGAAATGGCCAAAGTCGCCGCGGCCACCACCGTCCCCATTGCGACAGGAGAAAACCTTCAAGGCCTCGAGGATTTCACCCGCCTCATCGACAAGCGAGCCGCCTCGATTCTCAATCTGTGTCCACCCAATGTGGGCGGCCTAACCGAAGCCCGCAAGATCGCCACCCTCGCCGAACTGCGAGGCGTTCAGATCGCGCCGCATTTCTTTTCCTACGCTCCACTGAACTGGATCGCCATGGCCAACTTCTGCATGGCCACTCCCAACGTCTTGATCCTGGAAGCGAACACGCTGCGAGAAAATCCGACCGGCCCCAAGGGGCTCAACAAGCATCAGTTCTTCAAAGAACCCATTCAATTCGACGGCTACTACTTCACGCCTTCCGGCAAACCCGGATTGGGCTACGAATACGATGAAAAGTTTGTCGCGAGCCGGAAAAAGTTAGCATGAAAAACACAATTCTCCTTTCAGCCCTAATCCTCGCACTTGGCTCTCTCGCAACCCCTGCCAACGGGGCAGAGATTCTCTGGAGCCAGTACTGCCAGCACCTCGGCAAAATGAAGCTGCTCGTGCATCTGGACACGGACCCGAGTGCGACCACCGGGGGCGAGAGCGAGCCGGTGAAACTCTGGCTTCGGGAAACTGCTAGGAAATTGCTTTTTCAACCCCAACGTCCGGACACCTCGCATCGTCCCGGGTAGGAGGGGGTGCAACGAACATTCGTCTGCGCAAACGCATCCTCAACAGCAGTGAGCGGAAGCGTGCTTCGAAAAAGATTTCGGAGAACTAGGGTGACTTGACTTCCCGGATGGCGTTAGAAATCATCAGCCATTTGATCAAAGCCACGATAGCGAGAAGGAAGCAGGCAAGACCGGCACTGATCCCAATCGCGGTATTCGTTATTGCTGAGGACATGTTGTCCGCGAGAGTTTCGGCACCGATCGTTTGCGTCGACATCTCCCGGAAGCCTGAGATCATGCCAAAAGCCGTCTGACCTGCTCCGACTAAAATCTGAAAAGGGATCGTAGCGAGAGTCGCGCTATATCTTGAACTCTCGTTTCGAAATTTTTTTTGTGGTCTTGGGGAGTCGACGAATCGAAATTTGGAGATACCATATCAGCCTCGATGCTCTCCTATTCTATTATCGTAGAGACGGATAACCTACCGACCATTCCGTGGGAGGAATTCGCGGACCTCGTCGATCAACTCACCACTCAGATCGACTGTGCGACCGCTGAAAACTTTGCCCCTCAGCCAGAGATTCTTTTCGTCTTCGGAGGTGCCGAAGACGAAACACCTGAATTTCTAGCCACCATTTTAGAACGCTTTCCGGACCTGTCGGCTGTCGCATCAATCCGGGCCCTTGGCGTTAAAGACGCCCGCTACTACGAAATGAAGAATGCAGGCGCCCGAGCTGCTAAGCACGAAATCATCGTCTTTCTCGATTCCGATGTCATTCTCCTACCGGGCTGGTTAACTGAGATCCTAAAACCATTTAGTGGAGCCTCGACTTCCGGGAAACCGATTCTTTCGCTAGGCGCGACATTCCTTGACTGTGATGACTGGGTTTCACGGACATTTGCTTTGATTTGGATTTTCCCACTTCGAAAGCACGACCAAAAACGGATTCAGAATCGCGCGATCTTTGCCAACAATCTGGCGACTCTACGAGAATGGTTCAATGCGAATCCATTTCCTGACAACGATGGTTTCAAAGTTGGATGCACGCTGTTTTTTCGGAACGCAAACCACCACGACGTCGAGGTTTTCCGCCCGGAAGCGCACGCCCTCCACCGCCCCCTCCTAGGGGCACGTTTCCTCTGCTGGAGAGCGCTCGTCACAGGTCGGGATGCAGACCGGAAATACGCACTCCTGAAGCATCCCGGACGCCCCCGCCGGGCTTGGCACGCTATTCGCAGAAGCTGGTCGAATGCCTTCCGGGTTCCCAGACGCATCTGCAGAAACTTTCGTACTGTCAAATTACCAGCGTGGCAGATCCCTCAGGCAGTCCTACTTGGCTGGGGGTTCTATGGAATTGCCTCATTCGAACAGCTTTTATCGGCGGCAGGCTTGAGCCGACAACGTAAAATCGGTGGCCCTGAGCGCATCCCTGAATGGGTCGATCGCAGCTAGCCTTCGCTTCGCCCACCAATGAACTCCCGCCCTGCGATCAGCGTCATCACACCGAGTTTTAATCGCTGTGATTCCCTTAAGCGAGCCATTCGCAGCGTAGGAAGCCAAACCTTCCCAGACTATGAACAAATCGTGGTCGATGATGGCTCTACTGACGAGACGTCAGCACTTTTGAACCAGATAGGAAGCCCCCGGCTATCAAGCATTCGCTTCCAGACCAATCAGGGAGCCAACTCAGCCCGTAACGCCGGGATTGCAGCAGCCACGGCCCCGGTAATCACTTTTCTTGATTCCGATGATGAGTTTCTCGCTGATCGGCTGGCGAAAACAGTCGACTTCTTTCACAAGAACCCGAATCAGGACCTCTTGATTCACTCCTTTCGCACGATTAGAGACGGGCGGGTCTATTCCGGGGTGAACCCGGGCGCGACCGTGGGGCCTTTTCTATGGAAGCAGCTTCTGATCGCAAACGCTGTATTCATTGCCGGGTCAGCCATCTCAATTCGCGCTTCTTTGCTCAATCGGATTGGAGGATTCGACCCAGAGCTCGGGAGAATGCAGGATAGAGAATTTCTCCTTCGAAGTGCAGATGTCAGTGACGCCGTGCTTGACTCCGAAGTCGACTGGGTGAAGCACACGAGCAGTGATTCTATTTCCAGCGGAAAAAAAGGTTACCTTGCCGCACTCGCGAGCATTTACCGCAAACACCCAACCATACGGTCCCAAAACTCCCAACTCGCCGCTTACCTTGTCTGTCGAATGCTTCTAGCCGAGCTCCAGCATCTAGAACTCAAGCGGGCGGTGAATGGCTATCTAGAAAACCGAATTTTACCCGAGCTTGGTTTTTCAACCCGAGCTCTCATCACTGGGTATTTTTCTGGCAAAAGGAAACGGCGCCTCCTAAAAAATCAGCTTAGAGATGCTTCGGAAACCTGACTCGCACGACATGAACCCGCTCTTTACTCCAGCACAGACCCATATTGCCCTCCTCCACCAGCTTCATGAGAAAGGCTATACCACCGGCTGCTAGGAAATTGCTTTTTCAACCCCAACGTCCGGACACCTCGCATCGTCCCGGGTAGGAGGGGGTGCAATCCATTCGAGATACTCGGTGCGGTGTGACTCGATCTGCTGTTCTTGTTCGGAAGCGGGCTCGGCTGCATACACTGCGCTGAGAGGCACCAGCAGTTGCAGAGCGATGAGGAGTGGGAGAGTGGGTTTCATGGAATGACAGTATTTTGTTGGCGAAACCGCACATCTTTGGACGTTACAACAGTGCCGTTTTGTTTGGCGACATCTCTCGATTGGTTATAGATCAGCGTGTCGGTCACCTGATGCGAAGTGCCGCTGAAGTAGAACGCAGCGCCAGCGTTGTCGTGCACCACACAATCGCGGTAGCTCGTCATCGATTCATTCACATCGGCCACACCACCGGCGACTGAGCCGTTCCAGGCGACTTCCGCGCCGATGACTTCCATCTCCGTCGTTTCATGCGCGCTGATGCCTTCGTCCGCGTTCGAAAGCGCCCTGACATTCTCCAAACGAATGCCGCGCCGGTCGCCGTGAATGTTGAATCCGTCATTGCCAGCATGCTTCACCGTGAGGTTCCGAACGATGATGTGCGAGCAGGCGATCGAGACGCAATTCGTCCCTGCCTTTGGCGGAAGGAAGATCGGCTTGTTTTGAGGAACGCCTTTCGGCCAGCGGAAGTAGATCGAGCCATCGTCGGCGTAGCCCATCTGGCCCGGTTCGAGCTGATCGGCCGGAAAATAGCAGCGCGATTTCTTGTCCGGATGCAGTTTCTCAGCCTCGAGGTCACGTGGGATCGTGATCGGGACTTCGTCGACAAACAGGCCCGCCGTTTGCCCGGCGATTCGCGCCTCCTGTTCGTGCTCCGCCAGCAGCTGCCGGGGCGAGGTCCAGAGATCGCCGTCCCGCCTCCAATCGTGATCAGTGACGTCGATTCCGAGGTCGATGGTCATTCCTTGTCCATCAAACACGGCAGGCTTGTCAGGCGTTCCGCCATCTTTGAGAACGAGCGGCGTGGTGATCTTCGCTTGTGTCTGCAGCTGCCAGATGTCGCTGCGAAACGAGCCCGCTGGAAGGCCGTCCGCATTCCAGAGATTCGCGATTGGCGAGTCCTGCCACGCGTAGCGAACAGCCACGGGTTCATCGACCGCGTCGCAATTCAGGAAAACGGCCTCACCCTCGATTTCGGCTGTTGCGGCGTGGAATTTCTGATCTAACCCCGCCAGCGAGAAGCCGACAAGTGGCCCATCCTTCGCAACCAAGCCAGAGCCAACATGATCGAAATGAATCGTAGCTCCGTTAGGACGAAATTCGGTCTCTCGAAACGTGGGGCCGCTCCAGACAAGATCAGCCTCGCCATAGACTTTCGCCCGCGCGGCCAGCGCCAATCTTTGGCCAATCGGCTTCTTCAGGGGCGGATGAATTTCGTCCGGCAAGCCGCAGTCGGTCGAAACCACCGACGCGGTGTTTGGCAGCGTTTTTTCCAGAAGCGAAATCGATTCCCGCATCTCGGAAAACGCGCTGCGAGGCCATTCGCGGACCTTGCCGAACGCAGGCAGTTGCACGGCCAGAAACGCCATATCCTCCCGATCGAAAGCCTTGCGCCACTCGGTCACCATCGTGGGTAGCTGACGGCGATAGGCCTCGGCGCGGCCTTGATTTGACTCACCCTGATACCAGATCACACCGCGCATCGCGTATGGTGTCAACGGGGCGATCATCGCGTTGTAAAGACAGGAAAGCCGCCACGGCTCGGCGGGTGGTTTGTCAGGATCGCGATTTGGATCGGCCTCCCAAGCAGCGTAAGCTTCGTCCCATTTTGCCTTCTGAACACGATAGGGCTCAATGACGTCACGGGTGAATTCCGGGCTGTTTTCGAGCGACTCGCGCGGCATCCAGCAATAGAGTTTCGAGCCGCCGAAATTCGACTCGATCAGGCCGACAGGAACGTCCTGCGCAACTCGCACCTCGTGAGCAAACCACGCCGCGACCGCGCTGATCCAGTCGAGACCAAACCTCTGGTTGTCGACCGGCCGCCACTGTTCAACGCCGCCCATGCGCCAGCGTGGGTTCTGAAACGCCCCTTCGGCTCCGATGTCCGCAACCGGCTTGTCGGCAATGAAACTACCGACCTTGAATCGACGCAGCGTCGGATGCGGGATGAGCTTGCGCGCCTCTTCGGCGTGGGTGGATTTGGGAATGGTGAAACCCATGTTCGACTGCCCGCTCGCAAGCCAGACCTCGCCGACGAGGATGTCGGTCAGTTGAGCAACTGCTGAGCCGGAGGTCGCTTTCAGATCGCGCGGCTCGGCGCTTGCCGGCATGGAATCGAGCCTGACGAGCCACCTGCCGCTTTTGTCCGCGGCTGTGCTTTTAGCCTGACCAGCGAACTCGACTTGGACCTCCGCGCCAGCCTCCGCCCAGCCCCAGACAGGCACAGGCATTTCGCGTTGGAGCACGCCGTGATCCGTAAAAATTTTGGCGAAGCGCAGCTCTTCTTCTGCTTGGACCGAAAGGCAGAGACCGAGAAGTATCGCAAGGACTGAAAATCTCATTGGTCGTATCGAATCTACTTTGCTTTGATCGAAAACGGCGAGGCGGGCAATCCCTCACCGTTGTACAAATTCGCGGCGGGAAACGGATTCGGCGCCCACGCGTAACGCACTTCATGAGCCTCAACGCCGTCGCGCCAGACGATCACGTGCTCGCCCTCAATCGCGGCCTGCGCTGGCCCAAACACGCCATCTTCGCCCGCCACTTCAAAGCCGCCAAGTTTCTCCCCGCTTTGAAGCCCGGGCTCTGTGGATCGGAAGGTTAAACGCAACCTGCCATCCTCCATCCGCTTCGCCGATTCGATCAGCGGACCGCTCGCAATTACCTCCTCCCCATAAACCTCAGCACGAGCCAGCAACGCCAATCGATCCGCCACCGGTTTTTTGTCGAGGGGATGCAGATCGTTCGGGTCACCGATGTCGATCGTGACCGCCATCGCGGCGTTCGGAACACTTGCCGCCGCAAGACGCTGGGATTCGCGCAAGGTCATCCAGTCCTCCTTTCCGTTCGCAAAATTCGGCAGCTGCACGAACAAGAACGGAAAGTCGCCCTGTCCCCAGCGCTCGCGCCAATCCGCGATCATCAGCGGAAATGACGTCGCATATTCCTCGGCGCGTTTTGGGTAACAATTCGCCTCGCCTTGATACCAGATCGCGCCGCGCATGCCGTAGGGAATCAGCGGCTCGATCATTCCGCGAAAGAGCACCGTAGCATGGTGAGGATAGCGGTTTGGCTCCAGCGGACGTCGGGATACCGGCCCGGGTTGAGGCCGCGGAGGTGGTTCTTGATTCGCCTCCCGAGCCTTCGCCGTCGCCTCCTTCCACGCCGCCAATGCAGTGCGATGCGCTTGGTTTCTGGCGGCGAGTTCCGCTTCCCACGCAGCCAACTTCGGACCGTGACCGGCCATCGCTTCCTCCATTCCGTCGCGCGCTTGCTGGAAACCGTGGAGCCGTTTCCACGTTTCCGTGCGCTCGCCACGCTTGGCCGGAAAGGAAGTCAGCGCCTCCTCGCTCATCCACGCTTCAACCGGCGAACCGCCGACGTAAGAACCGATCAGGCCGATCGGGCAGTCCTGCGACTTCAGCAGCTGCTGGCCGAAAAAGAACGCGACCGCAGAAAAATCGTGCCCGTCTTCGAAGATGTTTGGCGAACAGGCGATCCACTCGCCTGCCACCTCGGCTCCCGGTTCGTACATCGGATTCTGCTTCACGCGAAACATCCGCAAACGAGGCAAATCGGCGTTCGCGATCGTCTCCTTTCCACCTTTTGCCTTCGAGATCGGCAAGCCCATATTCGACTGTCCGGAGCAAAGCCAGACCTCGCCGACGAGGATATTGGTCAGTTCAGCAGCAGCTGAGCCGGACGTCACTTTCAGCTCTTGCCCATCGGCACTCGCGGGCATGGGATCGAGCCTGACGAGCCACTTGCCGGACCCGTCTGCGGTTGCTGTTTTGGTTTGACCCGCAAACTCGACATTGACTTCGGCGCCGGGCGTTCCCCAGCCCCAAACAGGAACGGGCATCTCGCGTTGGAGCACGCCGTGATCGGTGAAGATCCTGGCAAAGCGGAGATCTTCCGCGTGGAGAGCGGCGCTTGCCGCAATGAGAAAAAGCAGGATGAAAGAAGCTTTCATAATTCGGGTTTTTCACAGATTCGGAACGGTCGGCGTGTTTCAGCCTTCAAACACGCCTGACTTCAGATAGGGTTGGAGCGATTCGAATCGCCACTCGACTTCGTCGACCTCCTCTTTCGAGAGCGTCAAATTCCGAACGATCGGTTTTTCGGGAATGCTCCCGCCCGGTCCATACTCGCGCGAGATCATGTTGCGAAACACGCCGCGCTTCATCAGGAGGTGCACGCTGTATCCACGCAAGTCGCCGGGATGAGTCAGGCCAAGATTGAACATCAGCGTCAGGCCGGCGTACATCTCTCTGAGCCTGCCGGGATCCGAGCCGCTCAGCATCAGTTTCCAGATTTGGGCGAGAACATCGGCATAGACGCTGCGTTCGGTGACCAGCCCCTCGGTTCCAATCCGCGATTCGTAGAGCCACCCTTTCGCTCCGCGCGCGCTGAAGACCGTGCGGATGTCGGGTGAAGCCAGCAGCGCACGAATGCGCGGAATGACCGGATTCGATTCTTCCTTCACGTAGCCGAAGTTCGGGAACTCCTTCGCCAACTCGATCAACAATGCCGTCGAAGGGGTGGCGGATCCGCGGCGGCCGTGCGTCTGGATCATCACGGGTCGGTCCGTGATCACTTCGGCGAGCGCGCGCCAATATGCGTGCAGATCGTCCTCGGTTTTGGCCGTGTCCGGCGGTCGCGAGATGACCGCGGTCGGCGCCAGCTTCCTGGCATGTTTGGCGTAGACCAGCATGTCGTCGGTGTCGGTCCCCTGCACGCCGAGGCAGAGCGCCGTCGTATTCAGGTCGGCGGTCGTCTTCGCGAGCACCTCCATCCCTTCGAGTTTTTCGTCCCGGGTCAGCAGGTCGACGCTGTCGTTGGACTGCGGCCAGATCATGCCGGGGCTCTCACACCAATCGACAAAGCGGGCCGATCGGGCGAGTACCTCAAAGTCCACCGCGCCGGAATCGGTGTAGGGCGTCGAGAGAATCGGGAACGGGCCGCGAAATCGCGGATAGTCGGGACTCCGGAGCTTTACCGGAACCTGCGTGGCGGTGACTTGCGGTGCAACAATCCCGGTGGCGACGCTCGACGCGCCGAGCGCCGCGGTCTTCAACATGCTTCTTCTGGTCAGCCGATCGATTCGATTCATGATAGTATTGGTGTTCGTTCAAGTTGCCGTGTAGCCGCCATCCACGGTCCAGGCCGCACCCGTGACAAAGGACGCTTCGTCCGATGCGAGGAAAGCGATCACATTGGCGATTTCAACCGATTCGATCAGGCGAGACAAGCCATCTTTGTTGATGTCGGTAGCGAAGACATGGGCTCTCTCCGCCAGAAATTTCTCGACGGTCGCCGCGCCGATGCCGGATGCGGCCCCGGTCACGATGGCGACTTTGTTTTCCAATCTACCTTTCATTTCTCTCCATTTTCATTGAAGTCGTGATTGCGCGCCCTCACTCCTCAGCGTTCATCTGACCGTCGGAGCATCGTCGCTGCGATCCATTGGCGCGAGGCTCGACAGCGCGCCCATTGTTCAGCGCAACGAACATCGTGAGCAAAGCGGTCAGGACGTAAGGGGAGCGTGTCATGAAATCGATTTGTGAGCCTGTCATTTCTTAGATGGATTCACTGAGTCTTTGTAGACAGCGCCTCGCGGGTCGGGGCGACGCGGATGTTGTCGAATCCGGCGGAGTCGCCGGCGTCATTGCGCATAACTATGCGGGACAGATTGGCTTTGCTGCTGCCTTTCCGATTGGTCAGCGTCCAGTTTTCCGGCTTGGCGGGGATCTCACCGGGTGGACCGATTTGAACGGACAGCTCGTCCGGCTTGTCGCGATGACTGTGAAGGTGAATCAGCAATGAATGACGACTTCCGGGCTCCAACTTCGGGCCGGTCACGGTCTCCTGATAAAGCGTCGCGGTAAGCCGGCCCTGCTCGTCGATGCCGATAATGACGCGTTCCGCGCCGCTGGCCGTGGCCAATGCAAACGCCGCCTTCTCCCCGGCTTTCGGGACCAACAGATCAGCAGCTGCCCACAGCATTTTCCCTTCGTCCCCGAGGTCGATCCAGTGCGGCGGCCGCTCTTGCTTAGGCTCTTCTTTGGCAGGCGGAAGATGTTCGGCGAGTTCGACCGACTCCGGCATGGCCAGTCGCTCCAGTTCGTCCAGCGACACCTTCATGACTTCCATCGTCTGCTTGGCTCCGGAGAAAGCGACCAGCAGATGTCCGTCATGCTCGATGATGTGGGGATAGTCGACGTGACGGCCGCCAATCAGCCAGAAGAGCTTGGTGAAAACGAGCCCATCCTCGCTGATGGCAAGGGTGAGCGGATCGCGCTTGCGAGGATTCGAGTTCGACACCATCACGTAGTAGCCGCGGCTGGTGCGATGCACGAAGAACTTGCTGGTGGCGTCCGGGAAATTGGTGCGGTGCATCTCGCTCCAGGTCTTGCCATTATCATGGGAAAAGGTGCGAAGCAGGAACTTCGACCTTCCGTTGTCGCGAATCAGGCCGACTATAGTTTTCCCGTCGGGTAAGATATACCAGTAGGGCTCCTCGGGTCGGCCGCTGCCGTCGTAAGCGGCGAGCGGGTTGATGCGCCAGTCATCGAAAGCCTTCGTTCCACCAATCATGACAGAGACCTGCCGCTGGTGATCGCGACGTGTCATCATCCACTCCCCCGACGGAAGGCGCTTCGGAGGAAAGTTGTTCATGGAGTCGTCAAGGACCGTGCCGTGGGCGACCCATTTCGTGCCGTTCCAGCGAAAGGCTTCGAGGCTCAGTCCGAGGCCCGCGTATCCCGGCGCATCGAAATGGCTGGCGAGCGCGAGGAGTTCGCCGTCGCGTTTCCACAGGCCGCGGGCGATCCAGCCGTATCCCGCAATCCGGGGCGGACCGGTCAGATCGGCGGGCTTGGTCCAGTGCAAACCATCCTCGCTCGTGGCGAAGGAATTGCGGGTGCCCGGCATGTCGTGAGCGGGCACGACGTTGCGGTGTTGCTCGGGAGTGACGCCGGACCTTGGCCCACCCGGACCGTCGCTCCACATCGCCCAGAAACGGCCATCGTGATGCGCAAGGTAGGCGTGTTGATGGACGCGCGTCCCGGCGTGTTCGCGGACGTCGCTGATGATGGCGTGTTCGGCAGGAACACGCGGCAGTTTCGCGTAATCGATCTGGTGCGGATCCTCCGGCACCCAGTTTCCGGCGAGCATGACGGGCGATGTCGAAGCCCTGTCGCGCTGCCAGAGCTTCGCGCATTCGAGCGGGTAATCGGTGAGCATGCCATCGAGGCCGGCTTCGCGGACGCGAAGCCAGTTCTTTTCGTTCCTGCGATGCTCTCCCGCTCCGGCGTAGTTGAATAGAATCGTTTTCCCGTGCTTTCGAAGCAGAGCTACTTCCGTTTCATCGGGCACGAATCCAAGGAGATACACGTCTGTCGTTCCTTCAGCTAACCGGGAGTCCAACTCCCCGCGCCTGACATTGCGACCAATCCGAATTCGCGGGTCGAGCGCCTTGAGGCGTCGGCTACATTCGTCGCTCTGGTCGAACGCGAATGACTCCTCGAACAACTCGAACTCTGCCAGCAGTCGAACCAGTTCCCGTTCGCCATCCTCATTGATCCCCTTGATGTTCAGAGCGATCAGGGTGGCCCCGCGCTTGCGCTCGCGAATCAGGCCAAACGTTTCCTCCAGACTCGGCACCCGCATGCCCGTGAAACGCGGATCGAACCAGCTTCCCGCGTCGAACTTTCGCAGCTCATCCCTGGTAAATTCCGTCAGAGGGCGATCGGGGCCGTCCGTGGTTCGCGCAAGCGTCGCGTCGTGCAGAACGACGAGCTTCCCGTCTTTGGTCGTGCGAATATCCAGCTCGAAGCCCATGCCGAGTTCCAGACAACTGGCGAACGCCGGAAGGGTGTTTTCCGGAGCGTGCCGGAGCAGTCCTCTGTGGGCGATGAGGATCGGATCAGCGGCCTGCACGATACAGAAGGGAACCAGCAACTGCAGGGCGGCAATAAAGGTAAACATGTGCTTCATCCTGGAAATCATTAATCAGGTCATGGAATAACGAAGCGTGAACTGGTTATGGGCTTCTGTCAGCCATTCATCCTTAAAAGGAGAGTAAGTTTTGACGTCGATTTCGTTATTCTCCGGAGTGAAGCGCATCAGGCGGAGAAATCCGTCACCTCCGTTGGGGCGGCTTTGGTAGTCTGCCAGGATTTGGTGCACGTCGTTGCCGTGGTCTCCTTTGCTGGTGAGCAGGCCGGTTTCGGTGTAGCTGGTGTCGAACTTCCAGTTGTTGCGGGAATCTCTGCAAATGTGGCCGCTCATGACCAGGAAAACATTCTTGTGTTTGCGCACAAACTTCTCCCACATGCTGTCGCCGTCGTTGTCGTCGGGAAAATATAATTTCACGCCCTTATCCCCTTCGCCTAACCGAGTGTCATCATTGTCCATGTAAGCATGCGTGACGACGATGATGCGATGGTCGGGATGCTTTTTGATGACGGCGGCTCCCCAGTCGAGAGCGACGTCGCGGGGAGCGAATTCAATATTCAGGACGAGGAATTTCAACCCGCCGGGACCGTCGAAATATTGGTAGCTGTTGTGGTTGCGGTTTTCGAAACAGCCACCCCACCAGCTTTCCTTCTCGTATTTGGATGGAGGAAAGAATTGATCGATGCGGCAGGTATCCCGAACCATCTTTCCGCGCTTGCCATTGACCCATGTCCAGTTGAAGTCGTGGTTGCCGACGTTGAGGCCGTAGGGGAGATTCCCATCCAGTTCCTTATGGCTGACGACGGCGCGCTCCCACTCGAAAACGTCGTTGTTCTGGACAATATCGCCCTCGTGACAAACAAAGGGAATGTTATACTTTGCGGCGTTTTCCTTCAGCCAACGAGTTTGGCTGGTATAGACGTCGGGATGCCTGTGTGAATAGTTCTGCGTGTCCGGGAGAACCGCAAGCGTGAAGTAGTCCGGCCCGTCGTCCTGCGCCCGAGTCCACAAGGGAGCCAGTGCCGTTGCCCCTGCCGTGAGAGCCCCTTTTTGAATAAATTGTCTACGATTCATCATGAGTCTTCGTGTGTTTCATATTCTTTGCTTCATGTTCTCAGTGAATCCAGATGCCCTTACCCGTGCCGCCTTTGGGCGTCGTCTTCGGGTAGTCGGAGTTAGATTGTAGTTCGATCACTTTCACGACTCGGTCGATGGGCAGATCCGTTTGCGAGTCGCCGGCTCGGACGCCTGACACGGTCACATTTCGAACGGTGCAATCGAGATCCGGAGAGAAGATTTCCGTCCAGCGCGCCGGGTCTTTGGCTCGGTTCCAAGTCTGCGACTTCGGGCCGATCGCCAGTAGGCGCCAATTGTCGGTGATCGGGTGGTTGATCCGGACGTTTTGAATCACCATCCCGTCGGTGTTGGCGTGAAGCTCGATCTTGCCGGGGCGGTTGAAGACGAGGCCTTCGAAGCGGAGGTTTTTGATCGAGCCGACGCCGATGCTGAAGTCGTTGTCACGACCCATTTCCAAGTTCGGCTGGTCGTAGATCTTGAACTCGCGGATGTCAGTGATGCGTCGCAGCGTGATGTTCTCCAACGGACAATCGAGTTCGGTTCCGTCGTCGAATCGCTTCACGCCGGGAAGGAGCCGGATGGCGCTTGTTCCGCTGGATGCGCCGGTCACGTTTTCGACCAGCACATCACGGATGGGGCCGTAGCTCGGCGCGTAGTTCTTCCATTCCCAGGCATTGAGCGCGACCGGGTCGTCGTGGGAGTTGCCGCGAATGTTGCGAATTACTCCCTGGCTCGCCGGTCCGTTCACATGGACGCCGTCGCGAAAGTGATCTTCCAGCGTGAGACCGTCGATCGTAAACTCGTGCACGTTGCCGAGATGAATCGCGAAGGGTTTGCTCTTCCTCACCGTAACGTTCTTCACGCTGATGCGCCGGGCGTTCTG
>Ga0181573_10000158_pt1 | contig 68610 bp, 33 predicted proteins | sample 101ome_25_FD_148643 | JGI IMG/M metagenome (GOLD analysis project Ga0181573, IMG submission 148643) | Coastal salt marsh microbial communities from the Groves Creek Marsh, Skidaway Island, Georgia - 101409BT metaG (spades assembly) | ecosystem: Environmental > Aquatic > Marine > Intertidal zone...
CGACCCGACGAACCCGTTTTCGATCCGATTGCGGATTCGGAATCACACACACACATATATCTGAAGAATATGGATCTTTTATACATAGTATATGGGTAAACACTACGTAATTAACCAGCCCAGAAGACAACTGGACGACGCGACGCGCGGGAACGTCAAACTCGTCGTCGTCGTCGTCGCTTCAGTGGCGCGCGCGCGACGAGAGGAATTGACTGATTGAGACTGCCAAGCCAGAGAGGACGAAGAGGCGCGCGCGCGTGACGAGAGGGATGGCGAAGAAGACGGCGAAAGAACGCATGGTCAAGGGACGCGATGAGCTGGTGAACATGGGCACCGTGTCCAAAGCGACGACGTTGGTGCGTTTTAAACGACGCGCGCGCGCATCGAATCGAATCCCCTGAAATTCCCCTACATTTTGGGTGCGCGCGAACGGACTCGGTCGCATCGACTGACGCGCACGAATGCGTGCACGGTTTTACGAATGCGACGATAGAATAGGAAAAAGAGCCGAAAGGGATACCGGACGTGGACCGAGGTCGAGAAGGATGCGCTCGTTCGCGGGGTGGACCGATACGGATTAGGTGGGTGCGCGCGCTGAATTGTCATTTTTTTTGCGCCCGCGGGGTGGGCGCGCGACAACCCTCGGTAGGGCTTTGTTGGTGCAAAGCGCGCGCGCGTCGATGTGCGACTGACGTTGTTTTCGTCCTCTTTTCATCCATCAGGCAAATGGCAAATGATTAAGCGAGACCCGGAATTTCGCGAGGCGCTTCAAACGCGGACCAACGTAGATTTGAAGGATAAGTGGCGATGCGCGTCGACGCCGACGAAATCGGGTGTTATTCGTTCGCCGCCGTTGTCGCCGCTGGCGCGACAAATGATTGAGGAATTGAGAGCGAACGGTGAGCTGCCGCCGGTGAGGAGTCCGAGCCATTTCGGGGGAAGTCCGATGGGTTCGCCGATGCGAACCAGCGGGACGCCGCCGATGACGGAGCCGAACTCGACCAAGTCGCGTTCGGTCAAGAACGCGTGCGTGATTATGTAAATGTACGCACCGTAGTCGTTCGCGACGTCGTCGCCAACCCCTACCGCCGCCCCGGGCGCGCGAAAACAAAACACACTTATACTTTTTCTCACTGTTGCTGGGCACTGGGCAACAAGACTTGTTCAAAGACCATCCATCCACTGTAACGCTACCACGTGTGATATCACAAATGAAACAAACAATAAAAGTCTACCGCTTTGCCAACGTTTGCCTCTCGCTAAATGTACTACCTAGTCGCTCGCGGCCATTTCAAACCATTGACGTAACAAGTCGCTGATTGTCGCCGGAAGCTGCGATACATCCTGCACGAGGACGTAGAATGGGAATGGGAACGAATCCAAGTACTTTTTCATGACGGGTTTTCCGCCTTGAAAGGATACGCTTTGCATGTTGAGCAAGCTATTCTTTGGATTGTCCAAAACGATAAAGGCGACGAGCAAGCCTCGCTGCGCGCCCATCTCGCGCATGCATCGGCGAAGCGCCTCCTTTTCGTGGAAACGCCCATCGGCGATGATGAGCACGAGTTGTTGAAGTTTTGTTCCTCCACCGCGAATCTGCTCGCGAGCGACGCTTAAGCGCGCAGACATGGTTTCGAGGAGCTGCACCATTGGCTTGTCGGCGAGCGTGTTGTCCTCTGCAAAGGAGAGCTTGCTCACCAAGGATGGACCTTCCTGATCGGTGAACGGGGCCCCGAGGGGATGTAGCGTGCGAACGGCGTTCGCGCCGGCACCAAAGCCGACGACGCCTATTTCGCCAACCTCCAAACGCGCCATGGCGCGAGCCAAGAGAACCATCGACTCGAGTGCGATGTGGCCACAGTGGTTCTCAGCCATCGATCGCGAGTCGTCAATGGCCAACATGACTTGATATTTTCGAGCCGAAGGACGCGAACGTCTCAGCCAAATCTTATCCTTTCTAAAGTCACTGGCAATGTATGGAATGATTTTACGCATGTTCAATCTCTTCCCAGTCTTAAAGTCGCCTTGGAGGCGACTGGCGAGCGTGGGTTCGAGAATCAAGCGAAGCTTCTCCGCGAGCTCTGCCGAGAGCGCCGTCGTGAGTTGTTCGAGCTTTCTCCACAAATTTTGCGCGTTCGCCTCATTAGTCTTGTCGTTTGAAGACTTTTCTCTCCACTTGGTGAGGCTTTGTTCAGCCTCGACGCGCGCTTGTTCAATGTCGTCGGCGGTGAGTTCGCGCATGGCTTCGCTCATTTGCTTGAGAGACGTATTCTCGAGTTGCAGCGCAATCTTTGACTCCTCACCAGACTCCCCTTCACCGATGACGCGTTCGTCGTCATCCATGGCGTCGTCTTCGACTTCTTCGCCATCTATGCCGGCGACAGGAGCCGCATCACCGGGTTTGACATCCTTCTTTGTGAGGGAAGAATCCTTCTTGCGATGCTGCGCCGCCTTGCCCGTCTTCTCACGACCTTCGTCGTCGTCGTCGTTTTCGCCGCCCTTTTGGTCTCCTTCTTCAGGCATGGTGACGTTTCCGTCGTCTTGCATTTGAGTCAAATCCACGTCGTCGGCGTCTCTTTCGTCGGCGTCAGATTGCTCCTTTAAACTGTGTTGCAACGCTTGCTCCTCGGTGGCGTCGGCGAGCGTCTGAATTCCACCTCTGTCGCCGTCATCACCAGCGTCGCCAGATTCATCCGCGTTGCGTTCAAACTCGTACTCGTTACCCATCGGACCGTCGTCCGCGCCACCGGTATCGGCGCGGTTATCCTTGTCTTCCGATGCGTCGCCGACGACGTTGAGTCTATCCTTCCAACTCTTCAAGGCGTCGCCAAGCGAGCGATGCGGATTGGCATCCTGTCGCTGTTGTTTCTGCGGCGGTTGGTTCTTTTGCTGGTCGCCACCGGCGCCACCGCTCATCGGCGCGATCATGCCTTCTCCTCCGCTCGCGCCCGCGCCGGTGCCTTCTCCATCCGCACCTGCGCTGGGTATATCCGTCGAAGACTGCGGCGGAGGTAGTTGACCGTCGGGCGCGTCAGACTCTTGGACATCCGCCGCGGCGGCGGCGTCTCGCGCCTTGGTTTCATCCTCACCCTGACCTTCGGTGCCTCGGGCGTTCGCGCCATTTTCGCCGCCTTGTCCCTGCGCGTTGTTGTTATCTTGGTCGCCACCGCCGCCGCTACCTTGACCTTGCGGTCCGCCTTGTTCGCCTTGGTCATCCTCGCCACTGTCCGCGGCTATGGCGTCATCCCTGAGGTTGTCAGTGGCGAGCTCGTCGTCTTCATTCCTCTCATCATCATCCTTCTCGTCAATGTCCATGGTGTCCTCGGTGATGCCTCCGTCGCCGTCGTCTTGCATTTGGCCTTCCGCTTGCGCGTTTTGCTCCTCTGCACCGACGTCCTCTTGAGGTTCATCCAGCATTTCGGCGTCTTCGTCTCGCGCAGACTCGTCGTCATCACCATCCACGTCATCCATATCAATGTTCATTTCTTCGTCGAGTTCGAGCTCTTCCTGTTCTGGCTTGGATGGATTCATGCCGTGATTTTCTTCAATCTCCTCGTCGTTCACGCGACCGTCGTCGTCGTTTTCGGGCGCGGTCGATTGGTCGTTATCCGGCTCGTCTTTGCCTTGATCCTTGCCAGAGTCGTCCTCGGCGCCACGATCCTTCTTCGGCGCTTTATCGTCATCTTCCTCCTCTTCAGCCGCGCGAGTCTCCGTCTCTTGTTTATCATCGTTTTGAACTCCAGATCCTTCCTCGTACTTTTCCGGACCTTGGTTCGTTTCGTCATTTTCGTCGTCTTCGTCGTTCCACATGCGTTCGTCCACGACGTCTCCGTCTTCACCATCCTCTCCCATTTCCTTTTCGAATTCCTCCTCTTGGGCGTCATCGTCTTGGTCCTCGTTCTCTAGCTTTTCCACGTCTTCTATCACGCCTTCGAAATCGTTCTGCATCTCGATGCCGCCTTCGTCATCCTCCTGTTGACCTCGGTCGGTTTCCTCCTCTTGCTTTTCGAGATCCTCCATGCCCATGATTTGATCTTCGTTTTCAATTTCGTCGGCGACATCCTTCTTGCCTTCCCCGGCACCCATGCCCGTGCCAGATTGATCATCCATCATTCCACCGCCGGCTTCCCCTTCAGCCTCCTCGGGCGGTATGCAGAAACCTTCTGCGCAGAGTCCTAGGAACAAAGCGGTGAGGACGGATTCGAGCTTACATGTCGATTTGTGAAAGTCGACGTAATCGCTCAAGACGCGTCGCACAGCGCTTCGCAACAACCCAAGAAGTGGTGTGATTTCAGCAATGCGAGCGGTGACGAGCGGAAGAACTTGCCTCTTTTCGTCAGCGTGAGCTTCATCGGTTAAACTTCTCACTTCACGAATGACGCCGGAAATGGAATCGACGATGCGCGCGAGGCGTGTGGTGCTCAGTGCGCCACCCGCCGCCGCTTCGTACGTCAACATGGTCCCTTCAGCCTCTTCCTCCTCTTCTTGCCCTTCGGTTACGAACTCGCGCTTCACCATGATTGGTTTGGACGCTTTATCGACGTCTTGCACCCAGATGAGCGTGGATTGAATCAAGCTTTCAATGTTATCGCGAATGTTTACGAGTCGCGTCTGGGCGACGCCGACATCACCCGCGACGCGTTCGCCCGTAGGTAACACACCCGATGCAAAGTCTTTTTCCATCGCCGTGGCGTCAGCGTCGATGATTGACTGCATGAAGGCCCATCCAGGAAGTGCATTTGCGCCGTGCATGCCCACTTCTCCAGTCGACAGGCGCTTCTCAGACTCTGCGTACACTCGATCCAACGTCGCGCTCATCGACTTGAAGTCAGCGAAGTTTGCCTTGATGGCATCCAAAGCAGCGCCAGAAGCGATGACATTGCTTCGCCACGCCTCGGTGGAAACGTCACCATGTCCCACGCGGAGATCGGTATCTCGCAAAGTGCACGCGAGGAACGCACCAAGTCGTTGCTTTGCCCGCGAGACCAACTCTTTGCACTGTATGAGAGCCTTTTGTACGCCGGGCGTCATCGGTTTGACGGCATCGATTGTTTCGGCCGCTGAAACAGCCCTGTTGATGAGACTCGCGTCCAAGCATGCCGCACCGAATCGTTCGATGAGAGCGTTTTGTTCCACGAGCCACGACTCAGTGAATCGCTGAGATGGTAATTCGGCATCCGCCTTCAACACAGATAGACATTTGTACGCAGCGTCGATATCCGCTTCAGCGGCGGCGGCAGCGATGATAGTCCTACGCTGCATACGCATGATGTGAAGCAAATGTTCGCAAGACAAGATGGAAATCTCGACTTCACGTCCAGTGAGATCTGGGTTGTGCGCCGTTCGCATCAACCACAAACGTTGAATGCGCGCCATCGACCGGAAGTAATACTTGTCAGCATCGGCAAACGCAATCGCGGAATCGACTCCTATCGCATCCAAACAACGCGGAGCTTGCATGGCTTCCTCCGCGAACCACGACGTCGCGACTCGATATTCAACCGGTACAGCGGCGCGCGAGTGCTTGATACCCATGGCGGGCAAGGCTTTGAGTAAGTCTTGCAAAGCCTTGCGCTTGATGGCCTTCTTGGCCGCCTTATCTTCTCGAAGAGATTGAGAGCGCTGCGCGATGGTGACAGCAAAGTCATCGAGAGATTCAGCTCCCGCCGTGCGAACATCGTGCTCTTCTTCGCCATTCAATGCCTCGCCGAGGATTTTGCCCATGCGTTTCACTAGAGCTGGCAATCGCGATTGATACGACGCTTCGTCTTGACTCATAGCCGCCACGCGGAACTCAGGAGCAACCGACTGCGACACTCGAGCGGATGATTCCATCCCCGATACGGTGAGTTTATTCGCTTCGCTACTCATAGTCATCCATTGATCCCTCTGAGACTTGAGCTCTGCAAGCTCAGCCTCACGCATGGTGTCAATTTCTGCTTGCTTTGCTTGATGCACCGCCGCCAATTCATCTCGCGATAGCTTGGCGCCGTCGTGTTGCAGCGGAATATCGGCTGAAAGATCCTTGAATCCCGTCTGAGCGGCTGCGGCTTCCAAGATTGGAAGAACAAGACCGTTCAACGCGGTATCAAATGCCCGCACAAACTTGTGCAAAGATCTCTGATTCGCTTCGCCCTGCACCTTCATCGCGTGATACCCCCGATCTTCCCATTTGGCAAGCTTGGCGTGATCCCTGAGCTTGATCTCGGACGGCTTTCGGATCGAGTCGATGTGCTTATCGATCACGTCTTCAAACTGCGCGTAGTAACGCCACACGTTGTACATAATCGCGCAAAGTGCCGCGTCTTGCTTCATCACTCTCGCGCCGCGCGCCTTTGCCGCTCGGATTTCAACATCTATCTCGGCGTAGAAGCACCACACGAGCTCAAGACGAGTGTGGAATTCGCCGAGAGTGCACGCTTGCAAATACTCTTCCAAGGCAACTGTCAAGCTGCGCAGTTTCTCCAAATCAGCAGCGTCTTCCACGTCCTTGACATCCTCTTCGCCACTCAGCAGCGAGTCAGATTTCATGGAATTCAAAAGTCGGTGAAGAGCAAACCAAGTGCGCTTGGCTCTCGAAGCATGCCGCTCACTGCATCGAGCGAGCAATCGAGGCCACGTTCTGAGTTCTCTCGCCCGCCAACGGAGCGCCAACTTGGCGAGTTCGTTCAGTTCAGCCTTGAGTGACGTGTGAGAAGCGGCAGATTCTTCCCATATTTGAGCGCGCGCAAGCAACAACTCAATACCAGTCAAACCCGCCTTCACGGGACCAAGAAGTGGTAACGCCAGCATGCGATCACAGATGGCAGCCAACTGGGTGAGCAAAGGATGATCTGGCCATTCTTCGAGTAGCACTGTCAATCTTCGTCGTGCCGCCGCGACTGGGGGCACAATGAGAGCCATCTCGCCAGGGCAACCGCCCACAGTCAGCTCGGTATCTAGAGCATCTGCTGCCGCATCCTCATCGAGTTCGGCTTTCGAACGCTTCTTAACCTCTTGCATGGCTTGCTCTTCCTCAGGCGTTGTCTGTGACGAGTAGGGAGATGTACCCATTGCGTCGATTGAAAGAGCGGGTTTTGACACGGCGGAATGCTCCAACGCTATGCGCAGAGAATGTCCAAGTCTTGACGCGTAATCGACGGTCGATGGTAATTCGAGCTGACTCGCCTTGAGCACGGCGATCCCCGTGTCATACGCGCGCGCAAATTCGGACGCTCGCTGCGCTTCCTCGTGACTCAAATTGCGTACATATTTACCGTACTTCTCCAATCGAGTCGTACGAACGATGCGCTCCTGCTCAACGGTTGAGTCTCCACCCGCATGGATGGGCGCGCCTTGAAGCGTCGTCAATGCAGCGTAATGGATATTCACGAGCTCTTCGGCTAATTCACCTTCAAGAATACCGGCGACACGTGCGGCACGAGTAATGTTGGTCTCGTCTTCAGCGTCGTCTTCCTTCGTGTCAGTCTCCTCGACGCAGTCGTGCTCTAACATCAAGGGTCCGTCAGGAAGTTCTTTGAAATCGGAGTAATCAGACGCAAAATCTTTGAACGCGATACGATAGGCTCGCTCTTCGGTTTCTTCATCGTTGCCTTCATTCGCCTCGAAGGATGTTGGGCCCTTTGTGGCTTGCTTGAATACCTCAGTGGCCAACCTCTCGGCTTCAATATCCTCCTCTCTACAACTCTCGTACAACGCGGAGAAAGTGTGGAAACACCTGCTGAGACGCTCCCAACTTTTCACGCTCAGTGCTCCTTCGCGGCGAGCCTCGGTGAGCGCACTCGTCAACGCGACGCGAAGCGCACTGATTTCAAGTTCGCCTGATTTCGTGTTGAACGGCAGGTGCGCTGCCGCGGCGTTTTCAGCCGAACTCAGCGCCTTGAGCACGCGATCTTCGCTCAGCATGAGCGCCACGGAACCATCAAATGCAGAGTTGACAATCGTTGGAAAAGAGAATAGAGCTGCAGCGGCGGCAACGAGTTCACTCTTCCTTTTCGTGCGCGCCTTGGCTGCGTCCGCAGCTAGAGAGAGACCCCTTCTCAGTTCGTAGATGGCCAACTGGAGCGGTTGCGTCATGTCGCGATACGCCTTGTACTCTTCACCTAGGCGCGCACTCCATTGAGCGCTCGATCCAAGCCACGTTTCCGCTTCCATGATGATTGAGTCGTCCACATCGACAGCGGAGCATCGATCCAGCAAGTCGAGCAGTCGTTGTGATGCGCCGAGGCCTTGGCGGAATTGCAAGACTTCTCGGCGCAGAGCAGCCCACCGCGATGGAATTGGTCTCGGCAGCGCGAGAGCTCTCAACTTATCACCCTTTTCAGACAATGTGCGGTGACAGCTTTCATAAAATGCGAGCGCATCATCCTCGACGGATGGAGCCGAAGGCATTCTCTGACACCACCTTTGGACACCGATCATCGGTTCAATTTCGTGCTCCATCGTTGTTTGCAAATGCCACAACTCAGTGCGCACTATCACTGCCGGGTCGGACAGTCCATTCGGAAGCAATAGATTCAAACGAAGCAAACCAATCAATCCCCAAGCCTTCCCACGACGTGTTCTGTCTCGCGCTCCGGCATCACCGGCGAGCGTTGCGGTTTTCATGACATCCTTACTGGTCGAGCCAGAGCAAATGCATTCCAGAAGAGGGAACACCACGGACTCACGCATCTCTTCGAGCGGTACGTACAGTTCAAAGAGAGGCGCACAGGCATCCTTCAACTGTGTCAATGCGCGCGTCGCCTCGGCAGCTTGGGCGTTTACGACACTACCGCTGAAAGCGCCGATCGCGCCAACGAGCGCATCGCGCTCTTCGTGCCTGTTCACTTCTGTGAGCAACACCTGATGACTCAGTAATACCTGAGAAGTTAAGCTGCTGAGCGCAAGCCAATCATCGCGAGACGATTTTATAGCGTCGTCTTGTTCGAATCGCAACAAACGCGATGCCGCGCGAAGTTGCACCATACGAGGCAGACGTTCGGCACACCCAATATTTGCGTCGGCGACTATAGCTGCTGCGTGGGTGGTGGCCGACGCACGCTCCAACCGAGCTGCTCCGGATGCAGTTGTCCATTTGCTCAGAATTGGATTCTCATACTCGTCGTCTTTCTTCCCTCTTGACAAAAGAGATGTCGGCACGGCGTCAATAGAGTTGTTCCATTGCGCCGCATGCCAGCGCATCCACATGTCGTGAAGGTTCTCGCGAAGCCCAGACAACTTGTCAAAGGAACTCGAATTTGACGAGTCTGCGCACAACCAAAGCAAATGCCGATGTCCAACAAAGTCTGCTGGGGATCGTGGAGAGACTGCGATTCCGAAAGCGAGGTTTTGAGCGATGAGCTTTGCGCCTTCCAAGTCGACGATTCGCTCAATATTTGAGTCGTCGACTTCGTTGCACACGAGTTGAGCCGTCAGCACGCTGAGAAGCTTCAGTTGAGAGCTGATCGACCAAAGCTCAGAGATTGGATTCAGGGTGGAGTGCAACCGGACGATAGACTCCCACTTTAACGACCAGGCTGGGAAACCCATCGGCGGATACGATGGGATAAAGACATCTCCAGTGACTCCCACGCGCCAAGGGTCTTCCTTGTCGAGCGACTTGAAGAGTTCTTGAGCTGGCAAATCAGAGATGTGTCTGTTTTGCTGAAGCTGGTTTTCCTCCTCTTCGATCGAAGCTGTGGTGTCAACACCAGATGCTCTAGCTCTGTCGTCACACTTAATTCCAAGGAGTCTCGGAATCTCGTTGGCTTCGAGCTCAATGTCGCCTTCGCTCGTCGACATCTCCTTGTCTGGATTGATGTGTGTCCACGCAAAGAAGCACAAACCTTCGAGAGCGGCTGCGCGAAGTCCAACACCGGCGCCCAGAGCTGCGCACGCTGCGGAGACGATGGATTGATCCAGGGTTGTCTCGCCGCCAAAGTTTCGTCTCGAGATCATTTGTTGCACGTCTGCGGCGAAACTCGCCCGAACTTGCAAGGCGTGACAAATCTCCCGAACGCTCAATTCCATATCCAGTAACTTGGTAGTCCTCGGTAACGACGGTCTACCAGCGTGCTTCCAAAGAAGTGGATCCACGGGCTTGCCCTTTGGAATTTCAAGCGCATCATCCATAAGCTTGGACGCTTGGTTGACCTGCTGAACGCATAAATCGAGAGAGCTCGTTTCGCCACGTTGCAGCAAAGGCGAGAGCGCTTCACGGAGTTTCAGCCAGACTACAGCTATTGTCTCTATCGCATCGGGCGACGCAATCAGACCAGACGTGGGGTCAACCTTGAATAAGTCGGATCGAGAAGTCATCGAAAAGTGTTCGAGTCGAAGTCTCCAATCTTGAAATTCTCTGACAGATGCGAGGTCTTGTGACGATCCCTTCGAGTCGCACATTTGCTGAAGAAGCGACTCTTCAAATTGAGCGCAACTTCCCAAGAGTACGCTCAGCACATCGACACATGGATGCACGGGAGCTGCGCGTTTTCTAGCGACTTGATCGTGGCTACGCCAGACAGAGAGCTGCATGCAAGATGCCTTTGGAGACGCGGAGACGTCAGCTGCGCATTGTGCGTGCAGCTCAACTCTAGCCTTGTGCAGTACGCCTCTCACAACCATAGAACGCCATGAAAAGTCAACGGCAAGCATCGAACGCGTGATTGGATATTCTTCTAGCATTTGCAACGCACATAAAAGCGCAGAGAGTTCGTCAGATACGAAAGCGACGCTCGTGATACCGGACACTCGATTGAAAGCCGTGAGCCTCAAGACGAGGCCCTTGAACGTTTTCTCATCCTGAACTCTCACCGCGGTGTCTAGCATGAGCATAGACGTCGCCCTCAACGCCGCGATGACTCGTTCGGGAGGGTCGCGTCTAGACACCGCCGCGTTCTCATATCCGATTCGGTGCATGTTCACGGCGACCGGTAGGGCAGTCGCAACCACAGGTGAGAGCGCGTACACGGCGTCCCCGGAAACAACTTGCCCAGCGCAGTACAAAACAATGCCCTCAAATAGAGCCGTCTGTGCCCGGTCTCTGCTCTCGACGCTGTGTGCATTATACACGAGCATTTCGTGCATTATGCTTGAGAAGGGCCAGTTCATCGGTTGAAAGAGCACCGAGTGCGCCAGGGCATCGTCTTCTTCTCCATGTCCACCTTTAGAAATGGCTAACAAGGAAGAGAAGGACGACACGCACGCCGATTTGAATGCGGCGCTTGCGGCGTCTCGTATCTCTGCGTTGGATTCACCGCGCATGTACACTTGACTCCAACTTGTGGCTAAAGCGACGTACGCGTCGTGCCCACGCGCCAGCAACTCTAGCGTAAGCGCTGACCACTCCGAGATGTCCCGTGAGGAGATATCCTTCATGCCAGGCTTTGACAAAAACGTCCCCAAAGTCGTGTGTGCGCGCACCATCATGCCTTGAATAAACCCGCCAGGAACGCCTATCGATTCAAGTATTTTTTTGAGGTCGTCCGCCATGCTGACCGAAGCAGGCGGTGCATACAAAGGCTGGGGCAGTCCAACATCCTTTGATGGTCCGTCTTCCGTACCGCTCGGAAGCAGGAAGACTTCAACGCCTCTGTTGCGCATCGCTCGCGAAACCTCCCCGTGCTTGGGGTCGATCGCCAGAAATAGGCGGAAGTTCGGATGCGCATTTATAATGCGCGGCTGTCCGTCAATAAGACCACACTCGTTCACAAGTAAGAATCCCTCTGGTTCCAGCAACGGGTTCAGACGATCGAGTACTGTGGGAGAGCACAAGTTTGCGTTCTCCAACAAGATCCATTCACCATTGATGACGGCATTAAGAAGTACGCCATCAACCCACTCGAAACGACCTGCATCCGGAGAGGGGCCCGGGGCCCACGCAGATCGCCCGAGGGCTTCGATACGCTTCATCAAGTCCACCGATCGAGACCCGTCATCGATATCGCCAAGAGCCTTGACCACCGCTACAAGAGAGTTGAACGAGTCGGAACCGGTCATGTCCACGCTCGTCTTCATGGTGCTTTTGTACGTTTCCCACGATCTCCACGCGTTTTCCACGCGATCGATGTTTGACCATGTGGTCTTTTTGCTCGAGGCGTCCTTCAGGGCGGACAATAAGCTATCTTCAATGTCCGCTCTGTCACGACTTGGATCTCTTTGTTCGAACGATCCGAGGAGTTCGCTCGTATCAGTAGCTGCAGTCAGCGCTGCCTGGCGCAGCCTATTGCCTGATAATGACGCCAGTAATTGCACTATAGTTGTTTTACCCGACGAAGCACCGCCGACAAGAATTGACATCCACCCTCGCTGAATGCAATGCGCAATCGTTTCAACAACCGCAAATTGGCCCGGGATTAAGCCGAGATCGGCGTCGCCCCATTCAGCTATTTTGGTTTCTCCGCACTTAATGCGCGCGTCTCCTACACACAACATGTCTTCTTCGATGAAAACTTGTCGTTGCGGCACTACAGGAGGTTTGTAGCCGAAGGCATCCTCAAAAAAGTTTACACATTGATCTCGATCCTCGTTGTTGCGCAAACGTTGCACGAATAGAGTACCAAACAGACGTTCAACAGCCACATCGGACGGGAGCGTCGTCGATCTCTCAGCCAAATCACACCATCGCAGAATGTCTCTGAGGTTGAACTCCCACGGAGAGCCCGCGCGCGCGAAAGAACCTCCTGGCGTACTCGCCGCATTGGCGAGAGTCGCATTAAATCGGACCATCGACGACACGCTCTCCGCCGGAATACCAGGGTGTAGCGCTCGAGAAATGTGATTCAAATCCTCGGCACACATCGGTTCGACGTGAACTCGAGTAAAACGGTTCAAGAACGATTTAGGCAACCCCTTACGACCGCCACCCTCTTGTACAGGATTTTGCGCCGCAAACACGCGGAACGTCGGCGGACACCTAAACGTTTGCCCAAGTTCTGGGACGAACACTTCGGCTCTATGATCTAGAACAGCGTTTAAGCCTTCGAGAACAGGTTGTGGTGCGAGGTTCAATTCGTCCAAGAGCACCCAGTCACCCGCCTTCAAGGCAGCCAAGAATGCGCCATCAGACCACACAAACTCTCCTGCGCCTCCACCCGCTGCAGGAAGATCTGCGCCGAGCAAATCCATCATGTCTGTCTGTTCACTCAAGTTGAGACGAACGAGCTTGTGCCCTGACGCAGCCGCGAGTGCCGAGATGATGGACGTCTTGCCAACGCCAGGACTCCCTTCTAGAAGAATCGGCTTGTTCAGTTGCATTGCGCGCATGATTCGAGCCGCGTTCTTCTTCGTCGAAGGTGCCGAAAGAGCGAAGCCGCCCTGTTTAATCGTTTGGTTACCGCAAGGTATCTTGAACGGCGACAGCCCGAAAAAGCCAGTTGAATCAATCCCGAATTCTGTATCGTCAGCGCCCTCAGGTGCGGCGGCGTACTCGAGAGCCGCGTGTTCCTGCATTTGTTGTTGCCGTCGTCAGTACGTATGCGTGTGAAAACTGAACGCGCATCGTGAAAGAAATCTTGGATCGCAAAGGATGCTCAGTGTTGTGAGAATGTCGTCTCTCAATGCCTGAGCTCGGAAACTTACCAGGTACAACGAAACATCATCGCACCCTTTCCAATCCAATCGTCGAAAAAATTGAGTCGAGTCGAACGAACATACCTGTGTGGGTAACTGCTTGTGCAAAAAGCTCAAGCATTTCGCCTTTACTTGCCTCGCCGCCTCTTCAGGCATGCCTAAGCCCAAACCGAGACCATCGAGGAGAGTAAGATACGCGCCGTGCGCGTACGCGTCAGCAGGAGCGAGCGGTGCTCGACGAGATACGTCGGTCATTTCGCGAATGAAATTCGCCCAACCTATGATATCGCGCACCGCCAAGGCGGCGCGAGCCGCCGAGCTACCGGCGTTTTCATGGTAAAACTCCCAAAATTCGGCGAGTAGTTTGGCAAAGTTTAATAGAGAAGGTTCAGACAGTCGCTTTGCGACGATTCTCTCCATCTCATTCGCCTTGCCGACGCTTCCAATCCATATTTCGGTGAATCTGTTTCGAAGAGCGGGAGATAATTCCTTTTTACCGAAATCACCGCCTGGATTCATCGTAGCGAGAATGAGAAAGTTTGGATGCGCAGTGAGCTCTTCAACTTCCGCACCACCCTTTTCTGGGAGTGTGATTGACCGCCCTGGTTCAAGGACAGAGTTCAAACGTTCGAGGACGGAATCCTCCGCCAGAGACAACTCGTCGACGAGAAGAATGTCACCGTCTCTCATCGCTTTAATGAGAGGGCCGTCTTCCCAGGCGAACGGAGCAGCAGTCTTTCCATCCTTGAGCATTTCCTTTCGCTCAGAGGTTCGTGTGGGTCTAAAACCTCCAATGAAATCACTCGTCTCAGTGTGCTGATGACAGTTGAGAATGCGAAGACGCTGCCCTCGAAGGAGCGCCAAAAGCTGGCAGACTGAGGTCTTACCGCAGCCGGTTTCGCCGACAAGCAACGCAGGCTCTTTGTGATTCATGCATCCCTCAACGAGAGCGAATAATCTTCTCATCGCGGGCGTCCACGCAATCGTCTGAGCCAACGTTGCGGCGTCAGCGGCATCTAAACCGTCGAGTTTTGCGGCTTGTTTTGCGGCAGAAGAGACACTGTTCTCAAGGACGCCTTCCTGTGCAGACGCATACAGCGTCGTTTCGTCCAGAGGTGGTACTTTCAAGCACTTTTCAAGCACTTCTCGTATCGACTGCCTCTCTACATCACTACGTAACCTCTCACCAAGCACTCTAAAGCCATCTGCTGCGAGTGCTTCGTAGCCAGTACTCTGTCTGTTAGCCCAGCGGAACAGGTCACGAGCGGTGATGTAACCATCCTTCCCCGCAAACGCCTGCGAACCTTGACGTCGGCGCTGTAACTCCCGCATCACTTCCACGAGCTTGACACAATAAGACGGAGCAATCTCACATCTTGTGTTCAAAATAGTCTTCAACTCGTCATCCGGAATATCACCAATGTGCAATTCCATGAATCTATTTCTGAAGGCTTTGCTGAGCACTTTTCTGCCGCCGTACACCGCGCCTGGTGGATTTTGTGTGGCAAACAGCATAAAGTGTGGATGAGGCCTGATTGTCTCTTGAAGCTCAGGAACGAACAGCTCTCTATTGTCGTCAAGAAGTCTATTGAGCGCTTCAAGCACGTCTGTAGGTGCCAAGTTGAGTTCGTCGAGAACGACCCAGTAACCTTTCCTGACGGCTTGTACAAGAGCACCCTCTTGAAATACGAGTTGTCCTGGAGTGAGAAAAGAATAGTAGACGTCAGTCGATGACCAAAACAGAGCGAAAACCGTAAAAGTTTCGAACAAGAAACTGTTCATGTCCTGGTGACTGGTTTCTACGCCAGTATTCGACGACATGCACTCGTCCGTTGTTCATGTTTATTTTCGGCCACTTTCCGAGCCCCCGTTCTCATGGAGTCGAGAAGACGGCTAACGAACTAGTGGCCGGACAGAGGCTAGAAACGAAAAAGATAGTCGCGTTTCTTGAGTACTCACCAGTTTCATCGGTCACGTACGTGCCGAGGTATTCCTGCAAATCCGTGTGTTCGTGGTTGTTGATCCGCATGAATCTGTGCCCCGTTCGTTGTGCGAGGTACTCTACGAGTGACGTTTTACCACTCGACGTGGGACCTTGCAGAAGAATAGGATGTCGCCGAAGTAGGACCGCCCGAGCCAAATTCGCGAGATGCCCGCGAACAGTGGGTGTGACGACGTACTTGCCTTGCTCGGGATCGATACGCGGTAATTCGCCGGCCTCAACCCAGAAGTGCTCGAGCAAAATGTGTGTGTCATCGGCAGGCGGATTCGGAGGATTTTTGACAGCCTGCGATGGTAGGAAAAATGTCAGTAATGTGTTCGTTAACGATGGATGAATGTAGAAAAACGTCTTCCAAAACCTCAGAAATCAGAAATGGAATAGGTATTGTTTTTCATTGCTGTACCGCCGCTGACGTGAAAACGCCCAGCCTCGCCGAATCCATGGATAGTCGATCCCGAGACAGTGAGCGGCGAAAATAATAAACGAGACGACTTAGCGATGGAGAATAACCTACCTTCAAAGCTGCTCCTCTCAGAAGATGCTTCACCATTAACTTCTCCAGGATTACGCCACTATCAGTCTTTAGCAACGTCAAGAATGACATGGCAAAGCCATCAAAGAGGGACCGTTGTAATCCGTAAATGCCGGTCGCCGCCCGGACATATTCACATGCTCGCGATAACGTACGCAGAGAATACTGAGGCTTTTGATCAGCACTATCGAGAAGTGTCGTGTGCGCAGCTTGTCTGGCAGCCATGTAGAAGTCGACGATGTCATCGATGTTCACTCCTGGTACGCCGTTGAGATACGTGTTGACAATCATGGCCAGATCCTCTCTGCTCTCCGTTTCACCGGCGTAAATTTCCACGAACCTGTGCTTCAAAGCCGCAGGTAGATCTCTCTTACCGACGTCTGTCGCTGGATTCATCGCACCGAAGAGCCGAAATCGCGGATGACGAGGAATCGGCGTTCCGTCTCCCCGTTCACTAAGCACAATACTTCCCGTTTCGCTCTCCAGTATTCCGCCCAGACGCTCGAGAGTCTCGGCCGGTGCCAAGTTAATTTCATCCAGTAAGATCCAATGGCCTTCGCGAAGCGCTGTGACTAGAGCACCTTCGACGAAGGCAAAGACTGGACCACCATTTTTACTGGCGTTTGTCGAGTGCTCAACGGCGCTCAGTTCCCTTTCGAATTCGCGCCACTCTTCGATCAAGTCGTTCGGCAGCGCGGTCGACGTTTTTCTACGCTTGCTAGCCTTTGTTTCGTCGGTTTCGCGGGTGCCACTTTCCTTTGCGGCTTCCGCCGCAAGTTTCGCGACGCGTTCGACGCCAGCTCGAAAGGCGTGCAACAGATGCGCCCATTTCCGCTTCTCGGCATATCTAGCAATGCGAGTGAGAAACTCAGCGTTTGATGAAGATGGAAATGTTCTGTTGAAGGCGTTGTGGAACTTTGGAAGTAGCGGCAGACAGAGATGTCGCGCACTGACGGGCTTAAAGCCTCCCAAGAAGTCTGCAGACTCTGATTGATTACTCAAGTTGACCACGGTGAGCGGAGCCCCGGTAAGTCTGGCGAGTTCCTGTATGAGAGCAGTTTTACCCGTACCAGTTTCACCGACGAGAAGTGCTGGCTCGGAAAGCTGCACAGCAGCCGCGACGCGCTCGAGTAATCTTGAAGCGTGACCCGTTCGAGACCATTTCGCTCCTTGAACTTTCGTATCACCAACCGGTAGCAGACATCGTCCAATCGTGACCGATTGATGTGCTTCCCGAATCGACGGCTTGTGCAGGCGATCCGTCGCCTCAGCCGTATCTTCTGCCGGCAGACCCCACGTCGCGGCAATCATCTTTAACACACGCCGCCGACCAGGTCCCGCTGGTAGCATACCGGCGAGCACATCCGCAGCCTCGTCGTACGCTGCGCGGCGGAGTTGCGGAGGCGCTGCTTTGTCCGGACGCAGCAGCGCGAGTTCATGCGGTCTCAACATCGCAATTCGTCGAGCCCATCGAAGAATGTCGCGCAACGTAAACGGTCTGCCTGCGTAAACACGCGTCAGCGAATGGTTTACGTCGCTCGCTTGGGCCTCCAGACCAGAAGCTACGCGTTCGACGTCCATTGCGTCCATCGCGCTGCTCGTCGCATCTGTTATTGATACGTCTTGAGAAGACAGCGGTCCCAACCCAGCAGCTTCACCGGCGGTGGAACCGCCTTGTCCACACAAACCCTGCACTTGTCGTACGGTAGACAACATCGTTTTGGCGAGTTGCGCGAGATTCGGGTACAAACCGCAGAGGATGGCTGTCGCCTCGTCACCTTGCGGCGGCTCCACGACGACGCGCGTCCAAAGTCCAGAAAGTGGATCCGCACTCGATGTCGACCGCCCAGCTTCCGTCGTGACAGAGCCAAAGAGCTGGAAACCAGGGGCCGCTGGTATGCTTTCACCTCTCCCGGGAACGTAGAGCTTGCGCTTTTCAAGTAGGGGCACCAGAGCTGATAACACCTCAAACGGAGCCAAATCAATATCCTCAATCAGCACCCACACGCCACGCGTGACAGCTTGCGTCAACGCACCGGGCTGCCATTTAAATTCCCCGGGCGCGGCACCGCAGACGTACGCCCCTAATAAAGACTTCGAATCCGTCTGTGCGTCGAGATGGAGCGTGACAAAGTCACCATTGCCCGTGATGTGCGCCACCTCTTCGAGCACCGCAGACTTGCCGCATCCTGCCGGACCTTCTAAAAGCACAGGTCTGTTCTGACACAACGCGAGCGCGACGGCGCCCAAATTCCGACGCGCACTTTCGGTATATACCATGGGTTTGCGTCCTCGACCGCTCGTCTCGGCGTTTTGATCGTTTCGTCGTCGCACTTCGACTCCGCCGATGCGCACGTATCCATCCGCGGGTGGCGGGAATTTTACGCTCGACAAGTCGCACGCGCCGACGTCGTACCCTGCGTGCTCCCGCACTCCACCACCCACGCCCTCGCCGGGCGGTTGTAACCAAAACGACGTTCTGTCGTTGACGTATTCTAAATCCCGAGCCTCTCTCCGCATTCCGTATTCGTGAAGCGCGTTCGCTTTCCGAACCGTCGCTTTTTGCATTTCGCTTTTTCCTCTCGCGCTGACTCCCAAAGCCGTCGCAATCAGCTCGCACGCGTTGTATCGAACCTCATCATCTTCGTGCCGTAACCACGCGATCGCCGACGACCAATCGAACGACTCACGTGTTCCCGGACACCGTCGCCAAATCGCCTCGAGCGCGTACGCGAGTCTCACCGTTTCCTCCAGGCTCGACGTCTTTGACCGCTCAACCATCCTTCGCACCGGTTTCACCGATCGCCCAACCCCTTCGAGAAACTCCTCGCACGCCGACGCGCAATGACCAAGCAATCGACACGCACCACCGAGCGCGACGAGCGTCTTCTCCAGCTCATCCTCACCCGTCGCGCACCGTTCGCACGCGCGTCTCGTCAAACGCAACGCCAGCCCTCTACACGAAGAAAACACCGCCGGCACCACCCACGGCGTCTCGACGCAAAGTCCTACGCACGCATCCATCGCATCGCGCATCGCCTTTTCATCCCACCGCGTCTTCGACGACCCATCGCACGTCGACAGCGTCGCATCGACGCGTTTCAACGCCTCTCGCGCCGCCGCCGGCGGTGCGCCATCGACTCGTCCTCGGTGCGTTTCACCCCGTTCCGCGCATCGCAACCGCCGACGGAGCGCGCGCAAACCCCGCTCGAGCTCTTCTCGCGCGCGCTCGCGTTCCTCCGCCGTCGTCGACATGTTCCGTCGGTTCGGTTCGGTTCGGTTCGGTTCGGTTCGGTCGGGCAGAGTGTGTCGTCGAGCGCGACAGTGCGCGACGCCGAACGCATCGTCCATCGTCATGGCGCGCCCACCGCGGCGCGTGAACGCCGATCGACCCGGTGACGACGATGGCGACGACGTGTCGTACGTCACTCGAGGCACGCGCTTCGACGCGCGCGATCGCGATCGCGTCGGTGACGGCGCGACGGCGACGGCGTCGACGTCGAGAGCGCTCGTGCCGGTGCGGGAGGAAACGGTTCGAGACGAACGCGGACGACGACGGTTTCACGGCGCTTTTACCGGTGGGTTCTCGGCGGGACACTTTAACACGGTGGGAAGCGTGGAGGGGTTCGCGCCCAAGTCGTTTCGGAGCGCGCGCGGGGACGGGGGTGGGCGGACTTCGGGAAGGAAGGAGGCGTCGACGCCGTTGGATTTCATGGATGAGGACGAACGCGCCGAGTATCGAGCGGTGACGCTTCGAACGGGACGGGCGTACGATACGTTCGGGGAGGGACAGAGAGAAACGCACCGCGCGGTGGCGTGGGAACGGGCCGGGAAGGATGGGGGCGAGGCTGGGGCGTTGGGGACGTCGAGCGCGTTGACGGACCTCGTCGCTCCAGTGGAAACGGGCGTGGGCGCGAAACTGTTGGCGCTCATGGGCTGGAGACGCGGGAAGCGACGCGGGTGCGGAGTGGTGAACGCTGATGGTGACAGCGTCGTCGATGCGCTGCCGGCGTACGTCGTCGATCCTAAGAATGATCGACACGGGTTGGGGTACGATCCGTTTTCGGGGGCGGAGGAGTTTAGAGAGGCGGCGAAACGCCGACGACGCGTGATGAATGAAGAAAATTCGGGTGCGAGACGAGGACGCACGCGCGGCGAAGCGTTTGGAGTGGGCGTTTTCGAAGAGGAGGACGTTTCGCTTTACACGGAGGATGAACCAAAGTTGAATGAGTACGCGTTTGAAATGGTGGACGAGGAGGAGGAACGAGACCATCAAAATGGGCCCGGCGGCGCGCCGGTGTTCGCTCTCGGTGCGGCGCTTACGAACGATTGCGTTGTGCGTGGGTTTAGAGTATCGAACGATACGCTCGCACCGCCCAAGTGGTTCGAACCGCCGGTGGTTCCGAGAGATTTCAAACCAAAGGCAGCCAAGGCGCGAGCGCTTTCTTTGACAATGACGTCAAAGCAACCCGAGCTTCCGCCCGAGGCGCCGCCACCTCGCGACGAAGAGAGAAGGAAAGTCATTGACACTCTTGCGACGTTTGTGGCAAAGCATGGTAAGGACTTTGAAGAGATGGCCAAATCTCGTCAAGGCGAGGATGATGGAAAGTTCTCCTTTCTCTTTGGTGGGAGGGACGCCGCGTATTACAAGTGGGTCGTTGCGAAAGCGTCTCAGGAACACCGATCGGGTGCAGACGCGCCACCGGCGAGACGAGGCCGACCTCTCGGCATGGAAGAGCGAGCGAAGATACTCGGTGAAGAGTTGCTTCCGTCTAGAAGTGCGGGACACGCCGAGGACGTACCGGCTCAATCGAAGGGGACACCGCCGACGGAGCGAAAGAAACTCAGCATTGAAGGCATAGCGGCTGACGACAGGGCGCGCATTCAAAGTCTCTTGAGCAAAACGTTCACATCGGGAGGTATTGTAGAGACGTCAAAAGTCGAGAACGTCGGTTTGCACGTTCTGGAGAAGAATGCGACGAAAGAACAGCCCGTCTCAAAGGCGGACGAAGCCGCGCAAGCGGCGCTGGTGACGCAAATGCCAATCGTAGCCGCGCGTAACACCATCGAGTGGGCGCCAGAGCCGCTCGTGTGCAAACGCTTCGGTATTCCTGATCCGTATGCTAACCGGTCTAGGCCTGACGTGAGCCAGTACAAGTTCCGAACCGATGTGCTCGCTTTGGACGCGACGAGTGCAAAAGCGCAGGCTGACGCGCCAAAATACCTCACCGCCGACGCTCCAAAGCAGAAAGCCGCGGAGCGAACGAGAAAATCTCTCATAACGGTGCCACCGCCTCCACCCGATCAAGTGAATGTACCTCCTCCGCCTCAATCACCGCCGCGAGAGCCGAATCAAGCCGCTTACGTTGAAAAACCGATGGGGCTGTTCAAGGCCATCTTTGAAAACTCTGACGACGACATTGACGAGGAGGAGAATGAAAACGAAATCGAAGCGGATTTGGAGGCGATTCAGACCGCCTTGAGTGAAAAGCCAAAGTTGGCACCCGCTAAACCGGATGAAAACAACGTCCCGGTGTGGTCTGCAGCGGTGATGTCAAAATCCTCGTGCAGAGATCGCAGCCCGGAATGCGACGATCGAGACTCTTCGCGGAGGAAACGCTCAAAACGAGAAAAGGACAAGAGGGATCGCAAGGACCGCAAGGAACGGCGATCAAAGACGAGTAGAAAAGATAGTAGAAAGCATAGGAAGAGGTCGAAACGCGATTACGATTCTTCATCTTCAAGCTATAGTGATTAGATTGCAATTACTGGGAAGCTTCCCGTTCTTGTTCTTCCACTGCGTCAAAGTCTACGATCGGCTCAGCGGAAGCGCCGACAAAGAAGAAAATATTCTTAATCATATCCTCGCGCATCGCACCAACCAATGAAACGAACGCGCGCGCGCCATCAATTCTAAACTCTTCGCGCGGGTCCAAATGACCAAAGCTGCGCACTTGCACGCTGCTTCGCAAAACCTCCATCTGTACGAGGTGGTCCTGCCACAATTGATCAATGGCTCGCAGCGCCCACAACCGTTCTACCGCCTCCAGCTCTGTCCTATCGTAGTCTTGTGCGGCGAGACGTGCGAAGCGGTCGAGATACATTTGGATGGCAGCCTCGGTGAGGTAAGATCGTAAACCTCTCGCCTTCTGAGCGTGCCATCCGGATCCCCATCGCTTGCGGTACTCTCGGCTGTAGGCGTCGCCCACGGGAGGCGACAGTCGCTCAGCCAACCTCTCGGTGAGCATTTCAGCCGACGCTTCCGGCTCTGTGTCTTCGACTCTCGGTCCATCGTCCTTATCCTCGGGCATGACGATGTCGACACCTGCGATCGCAGCCTTTACCACGACTGGCTTCGTATTGATGGGTGGCATTGGATACGGCTGCGGGAAATTAGAGTTGTCGAGAACCGCCGACTTGATTTGGTTCCATTCGACTCCCGGCAAGTAATGCGGTCTATCTCCCGTTGGTCTACCCTTCATCTCTAGCCAACGATCTTTTCGTCCGGCAAAGACGTGTCGCAACTCCCCCATCAATTGCTCGTAGTTCCACTTTTTTGGATGAACATTGCCGGCGACGCCGGCGCGTTCGCACGCGTCGTCGACGATGCGAGCGATGTATTTGAATAGTCTTTGGCGAAGCGATTGCTGACCACTGAGGAGAATTTGTCTGCGCAACTTGTAGATAGCTTCACGCTGTCCATCGAGAACCTTGTCCGACTCAAAAGTAGACTGCCTGTGAGACGCGAGGTAATCCTCAATCTGTTTCTGGACGGTTCGAAGCTGATTGTCAACAATATCAGAGAAAATTGGCGCGTCTTGCTCAACTCCCGCGAACATCCACAACTTATCCGATCCCCATCCCGGGCAGTACGTCTGAAGGAGCTCGTCTTCGGTGGAAACGCAGAAAACTGTGCTCCCAGGATCGCCTTGTCGGCCGGCTCGCCCACGTAACTGGTTGTCAACGCGACGACTGTCGTGAATAGACGTGCCGATGACTTGCAACCCACCAACGTTGCACACCTTTTCGCGCTCATCACGGCACTGCTCTCTGCAATCCTTGAGCACGCTGAAAGCGGCAGCATCGATTGCCTTCAGCAGCGGTGACGTAGTAGAAGCCCCGTCCGATTGAATGCCGCGTCGGAGCTTTTCTTCCGATCGGAACAGAGCCTCGTTGATGAGCTCTTCAGCCTCTTCTTCCGGCATGAAGCCCGAAGTCGCGGCAGTCATGCGCGCCAACATGACGAGTTGCTCGAGTGATTGCTCTGCGAATGGACTGAGCACAACATGCATGAGTAACGCCGCACTTTCGAGTTCGCCGAGTCCCAATTCGGGCCAAAGTCGTTCTTTGAGAACTCGCCGCGCCAACCCCTCTGCGCTGCCGCCCAACAAAATGTCGGTGCCTCGACCAGCCATGTTCGTCGCAATCGTCACGGCGTATTGACGGCCAGCCTGTGCGATGATTTCTGCTTCACGAGCGGCGTACTGGGGACGCGCGTTGAGGAGCTCGTGAGGAACACCCTTGATGACGCGACCATCCGGGGTCTCCCACACGTAATCGTTGAGAATGGCACTCAATAACTCTGAGTTTTCAACCGACGTCGTGCCAACCAACACCGGGCGCCCATCGGCGTGGCAATTCACAATCAAGTCGGCGACAGACAACCACCGGGGCTCGGATCTAAAGAAGAGCGCTGTGGGCGCATCAACCCTCAAGTTTGGTTTGTTCGTCGGAACTCGCGTCACACCCAGTTTGTAAGTGGTGAAGAACTCTTCCGATTCTGTGCTGGCGGTACCCGTCATGCCACTCAGCTTGTGGTATAATTGAAATAAGCACTGATATGAAATCGACGCAATGATTGAGTTTTCACCGTTGATTTCGACGCCCTCCTTCGCTTCGACCGCTTGGTGCAAGTTGTCATTCCATCTCCGATTCATTTGCACTCGGCCCGTGGACGGATCTACGATGATCACCTTGCCATCGCGGACAATGTAATCGACGTCTTTCAGGAAAAGCGACTTGGCTTTAACCGCAAGCAAGACGTACCTACCCCAGGGATCCTTGGTGTCCCACAAATCATCGACTTGCAGAAGCGCCTCTGCGCGGAACATTCCTTCGTCTGTGAGCTCTGCGGTTTTCTCCTTGAGCACCACCTTATAATCCCTGCCTTCGACGAGGTTTTCAGCAACTTGAGAGGCGGTGACGTAGCGATCATTGTCGTTCACATCACCCACACCTGTGATCAACAGCGGGTTTCTCCCCTCATCGATGAGCACGCTGTCAACTTCGTCGACGATAGCAAAGTTGAACGGCCTCGTCAACACGACGAGTTCATCTGCATCCGTCGCCATGTTGTCGCGCAAGTAATCAAAACCAACCTCAGTGTTCGTGACGTACGTGATATCACACGCGTACGCATCTTGCCTTTCCTCTGAGGACATGGAGCTCTGTATGACGCCGACACTGAGACCTAAATATCTGTGTATCCTACCCATCTCTGTGGCGTCGCGTTTTGCGAGGTAATCGTTGACAGTCACCACGTGCACACCCTTGCCTTCGAGCGCGTTTAGATACGCAGGTAACGTCGCAACGAGTGTTTTCCCTTCTCCGGTACTCATCTCTGCCACCCATCCTTGGTGTAACAGCGCTCCACCGATGAGCTGCACGTCAAAGTGCGTCAAGCCGAGCTCTCGCGTCGAAGCCTCGCGCACCACCGCGAAAGCTTCAACCAGTATATCATCCAAAGTCTCCCCCGCTTTTAATCTAGCGCGAAACTCATCCGTCTTCCACCGCAACTCATCCTTCGTCAGCCCTTGCACGTAGGCGTCCAGCGCTCGAACGGGGTGGACAACGGTTTGGAAAAGTTTTTCAATTTGTCTGGCGTCTCCATCCTTCCACGTCGCTTTCGCTGCGGTCGGACGCGCGCTTGTCAACCCCATCGACGTGGACGGCGCACCATCATTATCGAGGATGAACTCGTCGTCGTCAAACGACGTGAATTCGCGCGCCAACGCGCGAGGCCTGGAGACTCGCGCGCCGCCCCTCGGGCAAGATGATGGTTTTGGACCCGCACGTCTTTCCGTCCCTCGCGCGGTCGCGGGCGCGCATCGGGGCGCGCGCACCGCCGACATCACCTGCGCGATTATGTGTCTTCTCTCGCGCGAAGCGCGTTCACCCGTCGCGGGGTCAAGCGCGGTTGTTTGGAGAGCGGTGGGTCTGTCTCTGGTGCGAAGAGTCGACGACGGCGTCGCCGATGGGTGTATGATACCTTCACGCGGCAGGCGCAGTTTGCGTTTGGCTACATTCTAACAGAGTTCTAACAATGAGCTAAAGATGACATGTACACTTTCACGCGAATCGCATCACTGTTGATTGTTCGGATCGCGCTCTATCGATTCACCGGCAATCCATTGCGATAACAATTCGTCGCGTTGCGAATTTCTGTAATCAGACCACGCGCTACCGGTGTCTTGACTGACGAGCTTTTGTTGCTTCTTACGAGCTATCTGGGCGCGAGACTTTTCGAGTTTACCCGCCTCGTTACGCGTCGCTTTCAATTGTTTTTTAATCTGCATTTTCCGCTCTGTCGCGGCTTGGTCGTCGTTGCCTGCGTCTTCGCGAAGCCGTTCCAGTTGTCTCTCAAACATCTTCTCCACCTTTTCGATCACCGCGCGTTGTCGCTCAATCTTCACCAATCCCTCTTTACACCCTTTCGCTTCGCACGGCATCCACCCTTCGCCTTTACAGTTGGAGCACGTCGTGCCCCCTTTCGGTCTCGCCACCGCTCCTCCCGGTTGGTCAATCTCACCCACCCACTCGAGCTCGTCGCGCTGTTTCCACCCCATGCTCCACTCCATCCGATCCCTTAACATCTTTATCGGAATATCCACACTCACCGCGCGGTCACACGTCGCCACGAGCGTGAGCGTCTTCGCTTTCGGCGACGCGCCAACGCACTCAAAGTGCCTCCACCCGCACGTCCGACGGTGCGCGGTCCACCTCGAACCCACCGCCGTTTTCGCATCGACCTGATTCTTCGCGTGGTACCCGCCCGGGGGAAGGTAGCCGTTTCCTTTACACACCGAACACGCGCTCCGTCCAGTGTCCTTGCACTTTCTACACCCGAACGAGACTGTTTTCTTTGACGCCTCACCCTCCGCCGCGTTGGCGTCTTCCGCAAAGACGAAGACGGAAACGCCGCGCACCGGTCGTCTGTGCGCGCGCGTCGTCCCGCGTCGTCTCGTCGGGTTCACCACCGGATTCACCGACGGCACCGCGCGAAGACTCACCGTCGTCGACGTCATTCGGTGCGTCTCGGTCTAGAGTCATCCTTTGGACGACAAACAGCGAGACAAAGTGCGCGACAAAGACTCGCGCGTCCAATCTCACAGTCGGCACCGCACCCGCGGTGAACAGACTCATCAACACCGTCTGATACGCGACGCGTAAGACAAATTGACGAGTTGAATCGCTAAAAGCGTCGAATCGCCGCCGGAAGGCGCGCTCGACGAGGACGCCAAATGTTTGTGCGGTGAAGAAACCGCGCCATTGCGCCGAAGACGCTCCGTGAAACAAAATGGAAAACGCGAACGCGAACGTCACGGATGCCCACGTCCCGCGCGTCGGGCGGTGTACGTACACCAAAAAGTACTCGTGGAGACTGACGTGAAAATGACGCCAAAAATGCGTGAATGACGTCGCGCTCGTGGTCCAGAATTGGCTCACGTCTCGAATGGCGTCTGATGAACCTTCGAGCACGCAGAGCGCGTGAGCGGAATTGAAGACAATGGCGGATTGCGCCCAAAGCGCGGTGGCGTGCGTCCACGTAAAGACGACGGCATCGAATACCCCGTCGTCGCGGTTTGGGTACATGGGAGGATTGAGTGGGTGGTAAAAAGTGACGTAAGCCGCGCGCATCATCGAGTGCCACGCGAGGACATCCAAGAGCTCGCGAATCGCGTAAGCTTTCCCAGCCCACGTCCTCGCGACGCCCGACCTACGCCGCTTGAAATCGCGGTACATCACCACTGGACCGACTTGCCGACACGGCGGATAGAAGACGTACCGCAAACACTGCCCGATCGAGCACGGCGGCTCGGCGTCTTCCACGCAATCGATACCGAACGATAGCAATCGCAACGCGTCGTACCTCGCCGCTCTCCATCGCGTAAACGTCCCCGCACTCAACGTCCCGTCGTACCCACCTAAAGCCGCACCACCACGCATCCTCTCCGCCGCATCGATGGCGACAAAGGTGACGACGACGACGAGAAACACCGCCGCCCGCTTCCTCGCGATTGAAAACGGTGCCTCGCGCGTCGCCTTTACGAAACGCGCGAAACACGCGACGAACCCACACGCGACGCCCGCGAACGCTTTCCCGTGCACCACCGCCACCGCCGCACAACTCATCACCGTCGCACCGGTTTCCCCGAGCGCGAATTCCCCGATCCGCACCCCGACCGTCGCGCGGACGTACGTCCAAAACGCACCGCCCTCGATCCATTCCATCGTTCGCAATCCACCCAGATCGACGACGCCATCGTCGACCGCGTCGTCGTCGCGATCACCCGCGCTCCACCGCATCGCGTCCCGCGCGACGAACGCGACGAACGCGATCGAGCACCCGAACGATACCGTCCATCCGTTCCCACGTCCTCGTCGTCGTCGTCGCGTCGTCGTCGTCGACAACGTCGTCATCTTCACTTTGACGTTCGTGTCGGTTCAACTCCCCTTCCTCGTAAAAACAAAACGAAAGGAATGCACGAGAGGAATGCAATCGTCAGAAACACACGGTACCGGTACCATCAAGTGGCGACTTGAAGCGCGCATCGCTCACGCGGCGCATCGCGACGGAAAGACGACGGGGTGAACGAGTTATGCACGTTTACGCCCCCGACCGCGTCGCCTTCGCTCGTTTTCGCGTTCTTCGGGCGTCGTCGTTCGCGATTAAAACAGTCACTTCATCATCGCGCGCGCGTCGCGTTTGTCAGGGGATGAACCTTGGGTGTCATTTCAAAGGTGGTATTGCTCCAACGCTAAACCGGTGAGAAAGATACCGAGTATCACGCGCAAGGGGATGGCCTCGTGCTTCATGGCAGAATCTAGAAGCGCGACGCACAGCATGCTCAATGCCGCGCAGAAACATTTCGCTACGTTGTCCAAGTATTTGAGTATGAAGGACACCAAGAGACCACATATGGCGAGCGTGCCCACCGTCGCGTACCCAAACGCGTTGAACCCATGAAACGGGTTTTGGGCCAGTAATGAAGCCGAATTCGCGTCCATGTGGAGCGATACAACACCAAACATCAAACCGAAGACGTACAGCTGCATATTTTGCCAGTGTATCGAATCCTGGCCGCCATTTAATTTCTGCGCCGCAGCGCCTTTACCTTTTAATAACCTTTCTGAAAACACTCCACCCGCGCCAGACGCGATGGCACTCACGAAAACCAACGCGTAACCGGCTAAATGTGACTGATTGTCTACATGCCTTCCTTCATCGCAACTCGCACTCAGTTGAGTCACCATAGAACCGATCGCGAGCATGATGAGCGCTTTCCATTGCATCCACGACAATTTTCGGCCGAGAAATACGTACATGAAGACGCCAGTGCTGAGAACTTTCAGATTATTCATGATCTGGAAAGTTGACGCGCCTAGATATCGTATAATGTAAAACATACAATTATTACTCACGAAATAACACAACGCTGGAAAGGAGTATGCCACGAAACTCTGAAGACTGGAACCCGATAGTGGTCGTGACTGCCTTTTCGAAGCGAGACGTTCACGCAAGAGCATGACACTCGAAGCCACAAGTTTGACGGCCTCTACTGCGCACGGTATGACAAACGTATTGTACGGGTACGTGCCATCTTCGAGTTTACTCGCTTCCGTGAAAATCGTCGCGGATACGCTAAAGAATAACAGAAGAACACAACTGGTGATTTTCACCAGTCTGAAGGAGGGGTAAGACTCGCTCATTCCACACCGCACAATCCTAGCGTTTCGACTCTTCTGAAGCCCTTTCAGCGCCAACCAGCGCGCTATTTGTCAACACCGCCTCGACGCTACGTGTCGCGAGCCATCGCGGTGGAACGCGTGCGCGAGGCGTTCTCCGGGAAGAGAGTGCGCGCGAGGAGCGAAGAACCCGTTCGCTGGACACGTCAATGTGTTGATATCGATGGGTGATTTCACCATGGTAGTACTACCACAGATTCAATAATGTGTTAATCAATACCTCCATCTATCTATCTATCTTATGATGAGGGTCGTAAGCCAATTGTGCCCTATTCAAGTAAAGTACGGCGACTGAGCACTCCTTACCTCGAGTGCTCCAAGCAAGCAGGCAAGCGGGGAAGCAGCGCGTCCGTCACCCGCGCGATGGTTTCAACGCGCACCGCTCGATCGATCGGCTCGAGTGTGCGCTCCTCCCGGCAGCGCCCCTTCGTTCAGGTCGGGTTCGAACGACCTCCGCACCGAGGCGACGGAGACCGCGGCGTAACGAGAGCGTCTGTCGAGCGTCTTCGCATCCGCGCGCGTCGGGCGTCGGGCGTCGAGCGTCACGAATCGAACAGTCAGTCAGAGCTCGTTTGTGGATAAAGATGACGACGACGACGATGCCGACGACGTTGTCGTCGACGACGACGACGAACACGCGCGGAGATGGACTGCGACGACGAGGGTCATCGACGACGACGCGATGGACGCGACGGACGCGGCTGGCGCGCGGTGTGGTCTCGACGACGACGCGGGCGTCGGCGTCGAACGGGCGGTCGGTGGACGTCGTCGTGGTCGGCGCGGGCGTGAGCGGGTTATCCACGGCGTGGACGCTGAAAAAGAAGAAGATGCCGGGGGCGGAGGTGCTCGTGACGGAGGCGCGCGATCGCGTCGGGGGGAACATTACGAGTAAGAGCGATGGGACGTACGTGTGGGAGGAAGGGCCGAACTCGTACCAACCGGGCGACGCGATCCTGACGCTGGCGGTGGACGCTGGGATGAAGGACGACATCCTCTTGGCGGATCCGGCGAGTAATCGGTACGTGTTGTGGGACGGTAAGCTGAGAATTTTGCCGCATAGCATTGAGAGCGCGGTGCTCGGGGATTTCTTGACGTGGCCGGGGAAGATTCGCGCCGGGTTGGGGGCGATCGGTATCAGACCGCCGGCGCCGGAAGGAAAGGAGGAAAGCGTGAAGGAGTTTGTGAGCAGAAACCTCGGCACGGAGGCGTTTGAGCGACTCATCGAGCCGTTCTGCTCTGGTGTGTACGCGGGTGATCCCGCGGCGTTGTCTTCCGTCGCGGCGACGGGTCGCGTGCAGCGTCTCGAACCGCTCGGGGGGTCGCTCGTCGCCGGGGCGATTATGGCGCAAAAGGAAGCGGCGCAAAACAAAAAGCCGCGCGATCCGCGTCTCCCGGAAGTCAAGGGACAAACGGTTGGCTCTTTCCGTGGTGGTTTGAAAACTTTCCCGGAAGGGTTGGCCAAGCAACTCGGCGATGACGTCAAGCTCAACTGGAAGCTCACCAACGTCGCCAAGGCGGCAGATGGCGGATACGAGTGCACGTATGACACCCCGGATGGAGAGCAAAAGGTCACCACCAAGTGCCTTTTGCTCACGGCCCCGGCGTACGTCACCGCGAACATTGTCAAGGGCATGGCTCCCGCGGCGGCGGCAGCCTTGAACAAGTTTTATTACCCGCCGGTGGCGTCGGTGACCATTTCCTACAAGAAGGACTCTTTCCGACTCGACGGTACCTCAGCCCTTCCGGAGGGTGGCCTCACCGGTTTCGGTCAGCTTCACCCGAGATCGCAGGGTATTCGCACCCTTGGTACAATTTACTCCTCCTCCCTCTTTAAGGATGACAAGCGTCAGCCGGATGACGAGTTCATGATTCTCAACTACATCGGCGGCGCCCGCGACGTCGAAATTAAAAATCTCACCGAGGAACAGCTCGTCCAACAAGTCCACGAGGACGCCCTCAAGACCCTCCTCAAGCCCGGCACCCCGCTTCCAAAGGTTGTCGGCGTCAAGGTTTGGGACAAGGCTATCCCACAATTCAACCTCGGCCACCTCGACGTCCTCGCCGAGGCGGAATCCGCGCTGGACGCCGCCAAATGCGGCGAATCCGAAGGTTTATTCCTCGGCGGCAACTACACCGCCGGCGTCGCCCTCGGTCGCTGCGTCGAGTTCGGCATTGACCAGGCGGACGAAGTCGTTCAGTTTCTTCAAAACTCCAAGCGCGTCGTCGCCGTGTAAATCCGCGATTTTCATTTCATTAAATTCATCCAGTCGCGCGCTTGTCATCAGAAAGAATGAAAAACATCACTGCCATGTGCGCCCCCACTGTATGTTCAAACACTGAGAAAAACAGGCATCGACTTTGCGCCCAGATTCGAATGCGTTTGCGACGACGCGTCAATACCCGGCGCCTGGCGCCCACCAAAACCCTCGACGCAGCGCACGCTCGACGAGGCGTAAAACGCACGGACGAGAACGCGGAGATTCGGTTAAGTACTTTTTCGATAGACACCCGCCCGGAGTTCATCCGTAATCTGACACGACGCACGACGCGTTGAAAATTAATCTCATCACTTGGCATGGGAGTTCCAAAGTTTTTCCGATGGCTCGCGGAGCGGTACCCGCTGTTGCAACAAGAAATCGCGGGGAATCAGATCCCGACGATTGATAACTTGTACCTCGATATGAATGGGGTGATCCACAACTGCTCGCACGGGGCGGGGACGGATGTGAACACGCGAATGACTGAAGACGAGATGATGTCGAAGGTTTTCGCCTATCTCGATCATCTGTTCCGAATGACGCGACCGAATAAGATGCTGTACATGGCGATCGATGGGGTTGCACCACGAGCAAAGATGAACCAACAGCGGTCGAGACGCTTTCGTTCGGCGCAAGAAGCGGCGAAAGATCGGGAAGAGGCTCGACGGAGGGGAGAACCAGAGCCAGAGGGCGAACCGTTTGACTCGAACTGCATCACCCCGGGAACTGAGTTTATGGCTCGGTTGAGCGAACACTTGAAATTTTACGTGCGCAAAAAGCAAACGGAAGACCCGTTGTGGGCCAAGGTGACGGTGATCCTGTCCGGACACGAAGTTCGAGGCGAGGGCGAGCACAAGATTATGGAGCACATTCGCTGGGCGAGAACGCAACCCGATTGGGAGCCGAACCAGACGCACTGCTTGTACGGACTCGACGCTGACTTGATCATGTTGGCTCTCGTAACGCACGAGCCGCACTTTTGCTTGCTCCGCGAGGTTGTCAAATTCGGTGGAGGCGAGCGCGGCCAACCGAGCCGAGAGATTTTGTCCAATCCCACGGACGATGGTTTCATCCTGCTGCACATCGGTCTCTTGAGAGAATACCTCGATCTTGAATTCCGAGACAAGGGTTTACCTTTTGGTTACGATTTGGAGCGCGTGATCGATGATTTCATCTTGCTCTGCATGCTCGTGGGTAACGATTTCCTACCGGCGTTGCCGACGCTGAACATTGCCGAGGGCGCTTTGAACACACTGTTCAAGGTTTATCACGATACACTTCCGACGCTGGGTGGTTACATCTCAGGCGATGAAGGAGGCGGAACCTTTAACGCCGAACGCCTGGAAAAGATCATGAGTATCATGTCCACTTACGAGCGTCAAGTGCTCGAAGAACGCGCCATGGATGTCGAAAAGGAAATTGAAAAGGCGTCGCGTAAGAAGGGTAGAAAGGTAAGCGTGTCTGAAATTTCTCCCGAAGACAAGTTCGACAGTGAAATGAGTGAAATGAGCGATACCGACGGTGTTCCGCAAATTTCGAAGGATCCGACCATGATGAACGCAGCCAAGCGCGCTCTCATTCTTGAGGGTGGTGAGGAAGGGTTGCAAGCATGGAAAGATCAATACTATCGCGAAAAACTCGGATTGAAAATGGGAGAAGCTGCACCGCTGGCGCACATCAGACAGTCGTATTTCGACGGTTTGAACTGGGTGCTGAGGTACTACTATCGCGGTGTCGCGTCCTGGACGTGGTATTACCCTTATCACTACGCGCCGATGGCGAGCGACTTGTGCGCTGGGATGGGCGGACTCAAGTCTGAGTTTGAATACGGTGAACCCTTCAAGCCCTTCGAGCAATTGATGGCGGTGCAACCGCCGTCGAGCTCCAAGCTCTTACCGGAGCCATTCCGCTTCTTCATGGAGGATCCTCAGTCTCCACTCGCCGAGTTCTTCCCGGAAGATATTCAGGTAGATTTTGAAGGTAAGCGCAACGACTGGGAAGGCGTCGTCCTCCTACCATTCTTGGATGCGCCGCGTCTCAAAGCTGCCGTTGCGTCAGTCGAAGCGTCCCAGCTCACTCCGGCACAGATTGCTCGGAACGAGCCAGGAAACTTGATTTACTTCAATCACGCTCCTGGCGGCGCCGGTGACGTGCAAAGTACCCTTCCGAAATCGTTTGCCGGTCTCTTCCCGTCGAAGAGTAAGATGACTTTGCGAAAACCACCGGGAGAGTTCCCAGACGATATGAAGTGCTTCGGTGGCGCCGACCCCGTGTTTCCAGGAACAACCATGGGTCTCGACAGCCCGAGCGGATTCCCCACCGTTCGCACGCTCCCCGTCTCCGGCTCGCTGAAGACGGCTGGTGTGAAAGTTTTCGGCAATGCCTCTAAGAAGGAGTCTCTCATCATCCAGATTGATGGCGTTGATGAAAGCCTTGTCGGTGACTTGAGCGGTGTTGGTGCTCGAGATATTGCGCCAGCGTTGTTGCACAAGCGTGTGCAAATCAAGTGGCCATATTTGCAAGAAGCTCTCGTGACTGCCGTGTCTGATGCAAAGGAACGGCTCGTCCCCGTGCCAGGCAAGCCGAACGAGTTATCTAGCAAGCCGAACAACGCCGCCGAGTTCGGTGCTGAGATGCAAAAGATCACGCGCGAATATCTTGAACAGTACGGCGTCAGCGCTGGTCGCTCGAACATCGCTTTGCACTGCAGAGCATGCGAAGGTCTCGTTAGACACCCCGATGGATCGTTGCAAAAGCGATTCTCAAAGACCGAGATGACTGTTCCGATGCAGCTCGTCATTGCAAAGCACAACGCGCCATCCGCGCGCATGGAAGAGCGACCCGCGCTGGATGCGAACGAATGCGCTGGTGATTTCGCTGAAGGAGACGTGGCCCTCTTCCTCGGAAGGTCTCACTTTGGTGCCTTGGTGACTGTCACTGAAGTTTCTGCGAGCGGGCTCGCTGTCTCCGTCGCGCCCGTTCCTTTGGACACCGGCGCGGCGCGACGCATCCTGCAGGGTGTTGGACAGAGATACATGCAAGGAGGTGAAGTCGCTCGAAAATTGGGTGTGCATCCAAAGGTTGTTGGGCAAATCACTGGTGCGGTTTGGGTCCAAGAAAACGCAAAGGCGAGCAGACACGATCGAGTTGACATTGGTCTCAACCTCAAGCATAACGCAAAGAACCTTTGCGTGGCTGGCTACTGTCGCCCCATTCAAGGAGACAAGCCGGGTTGGGAATACAGCCAAGAAGCGTTGCGTGTCATGCAAGAGTACAAGCGCACGCACCCGTGGGTCTTCTCGGCAGTCGAGTCGGTCGAGGACATGCGGGACGGTCTCAACCTCGATGATGCCATGGAGGACACGCCCGAAACGGTTCGCATGGCGACTCTCAAGGGTGTCAAGGCGTGGTTGAAGGCGCATCCCATTGCGAGACGACCTCTCGTTCCTTCGTCCTCTCAAGTCGCAACGGAAGAAGCCATTCGCGCTCTCGTAAGTGCCACGGCTGGCGGCGCTAAGCAAGTCAAGACGGTCGAACTCGAGGGAGTGTCTCCACTGCTGCTCATGAAGCCAGTCACGGAGGGCTCGTTGGTAGATCTGTATGCCGGCGGTGACTTTGAGCTCGGCGATCGCGTCGTCATGGTTGGCGATAGCGGACAGCCCTCATTCGGTTCTCGAGGCGCCATAGTTGCCGTGCACTCGTACATGGATGCGCACTCGCAGGATGCGCACGCGGAATCCGTCGAAGTATTGTTCGACGATGACTTTGTCGGTGGCAACGACTTGCACGGAGTCATTTCTGGCAAGCGCGGCGCCATGCTTCCAGTGGCGCAGTTGATCAACTTGTCACATCCGCCCGCTATGCCGAACCTCGGAAGTGCGGCGCCAAAGGTTGTGGTAAAAGTCGAAAAGGGCGACATGGACACGCCGACCAAGTGGAGCGAGCGAGCGCCGCGCATTCAACGTGACGTCGTTCCGCAACCGACGCTCCCGGAAAAGGGAACGAAAGGTTTCGCATCCGCCAAGGGTGCTGGTCGAGGCAAGGCTAAGCAAGCGCCTGAACCTGGCGCGCTTCCGACAAATATGCGAATGCTGTCCATGCTCGACAGCGCTGCGGAGAAGTCCAAGTCCAAGGTTGCGGCTCCATCTCAAGGAAAGAAGGCTCCCATGAGCGTCGCCGAATTAGAAGCCCAAATGCTTCAGATGATGGGATCCCCCGCGGCGCCGAAGGGCTCGCAACAAGTCCGTCCTGGGAAGAAGGAAAACGTTGGTGGTACCAAAAAGTCTCCGATAAGCATCAAAGAGCTCGAAGCGTCGCTTCTCGCCGGCGCGTCCGCGCAGCCTCCTTTGCCGCCGGGCGCGCCGCCCAATCTTAAGGAGTCGCCAAAGCCGGCTCGAATGCCAAAGACAAAGAAGCCAGTCGCGGCTGTCAGCCCGCAACCCGCGCTCCCACCGGGGATGCCGCCACCGGCACCCTCCTCCGGCGACGCCAAATCGTCGACTGAATCCAAATCCGAACCCAATCAGTCGGGCGAGGCCGAACCGGCGGACGCTCCGAAACCAAAGGCGAGGATGATTCCCAGGTTTCTCCTCAGGGGCGGCAAGTGACCGCCATCCGATCGATGAGCGTGCCAATCATGTTCGTGTTGTAACACATATCCTAATACCTCACACCGGCGTTTCTCGCGTTGTCAAAGCGTCCATCCTCCAAACGACGCGGCGGACGACGTCCGTCTGTGCACCGTAATCGGCGCATCGACGGTTCGCAACTCAACAAATGACGGGTGTACCCCCTAACCCCTGACCCCCGGATAAGATGACTGATTGATGACGCTCGACCGACTTCACACCGCGCCGAACACCGTCGAAGGACGAACGGACGGACGATGCTCGCCAACGCGAAGATGACCACAGCGCCCGCGCGCGTCGCACCGACGCTCGCGTCGCGTCGCGCGCTCGCGACGAAACCGATCTCGCTCGTCAGACGGACAGCCACGCAGCGTCAGGGCGGTGCGACGCGCCTCGGTGCGGCGGCGCCGAGACGCGCGGCCACGACGGCGACGCGCGCGTTTCTCGGCATCGGTGAAGAGAAGACGTCAGATTCCGCGTCGGCGTCGACGCAGCGCGTGAGCACGGACTCGGTGATGATTGACCCAGTCGTCGGCGCCAAGAGGTTTTCCAATTACTTTTGGGCTGGCGTCGTCACGGCGGGAAGCACGGGTTTTTTGCTCACCGGTGCGTCCGCGTACCTCCATCACAACTTGGTCTTCTTCCTCGATGCGTCGGATATCAAGTTCTTTCCGCAGGGTTTGGTGATGTCGTTTTACGGCGTCGCCGGAACCATGCTCGCGACGTACCTGTGGTTGACCATTTCCTGGGACGTCGGCGCCGGGTACAACGAGTTTAACAAGGATGAAGGCATCATGCGCATCTTCCGTTACGGTTTCCCGGGGAAGAACCGCAGAATTAATTTGGTTAGCGATCTCGCGGACGTCCAAGCGGTGCGGGTGGAAATCAGCGAGGGTGTCAACCCGCGTCGCGTGGTGTACGTGAGGTGCAAGGGTAAGAGGGACATTCCGCTCACGCGCATCGGTCAACCGCTCACGCTCGCCGAGGTTGAGCAACGCGCCGCCGATCTCGCCAAGTTTTTGCAAGTCCCCATCGAAGGACTGTGAAAAAGTCGTCTTCGCATCACATATTCTCTAGCCAATACGCAGACTTCGGGACTTTTAATCGAAATGTAATCAGCTTTAGTTGTCAACAAAAGACACTTTGCCTCGCCTGTGCGAATCGACCGTCTTCAGTGTTCCTCGCGCGCGCGCCGCCCGTCCGTCCATCCATCCGTTCCTTCGCTCGATCAGATCGCGAATTCGTGGGTATGGCGACGGCGAACGCGCGCCCGCGTCCCGTCGACGTGCCGAAATCGGAAATCCCGCGCGAATGCGTCGACGCGCTCGCCGCGAGCGTGCCCGCGCTCAAAGCCGCCACTGAATCCGTCTCGCGTCCCGTGCTCGATCGCGAACGCGTCGTGCTCGACGCGATTCGTCGGAAATCGCACGCGCAGCACAAGTCGTCGAAACACCACTCGATGCTTACGCGGGCGTGCAAGAGATCGCGGGATTTCGACGCGTTGGATGCGACGAATAAACTGCGGGCGTTGCGGGCGGACGTCGAGGCGTGCGTGGAAGCGGGCCGCATGGCGTACGCCGTCGACGATGCGGTGGTGTTTCCCTCGCGCGCGGCGGCGGATGAGTGTTTGCGCGCGCTCTACGCGTCCTGTGTCGCGGCAGAGGCGTTGGGGAGCGCAAGCGAGGGTGCCGTGCTCGCGTTCGCCGGACAGCTCGCGCGCGGGTACTTCTTGCCGCTGAGTCTCACGGCGACGGCGTGCGCGAGCCGCGTGCGCGTGGAGTGTTCGAACGCGATAGAGGAGTTTGTAAAGGCGTATAACGTCGTGGTCAAGGTTCGAGAGCTGTTGCCGCCGCCCGGCCGGTTTGGTGAGGCGGATTTGAAGAGGCTGCCGCCAGCGGAGTTGAGAGTGCTCGTACTCGACGACGGCGGATGCGCCGCCGTGGCTGTCGGCGACGAAAAGGTTTCCACCGATGAGACGCTCGATGAAAAGTGGGGTCAAGTTGCAGAGGCGCGCGAGAAAGCTGTGGGTGGTGTCCGAATCGATCGCGACGGGAATGATTTGGATGATTTATCAGATTTGGGCGTGCGCATCGACCGCGCCGACGCTTCAAAGAGCGATGCTGTCGTGAGAGTGATGAAGGAATCGCAAGTCCCGAAGCAATCAATCAAGAAACACATGGCAACCATTCGAGGCGGCGTTTTAGGTGGTTTGCAAGCACCTCCTACGAGCCTTTTCGCGTCGAAGAAGCGTCGTCGTAAGAAGGAAAAGGAACTGGAAATGGCAGCGAAAGCGAACGAACAGGGGAAGAAGCAAAAGAAAAAAGCGAAAACGGATGAGCCGCTCTCCGCCGAAGACGCAATGGTGAGGCTCAGACAGCTTGCGACGTTTGATTAGATGTAAAAAAGTACTTAGCTCTCATTGTTTTTGTTGTACAAATATCCACAGGTTATTCAATCGTCAGTTCATCAATCCGAGAATGTCGTCTCGCCAATTTCTACTACGCAACACGGCGTCGCTAAAGTTTGATACGAGCCGCCAATCATCGAGCAAAACGAGCGCAATGATTGTCAACCAAAAAAAGGTCCATAACACGACTATCGATACCGTGATGCGAACAGCCGTCGAGCCGAAAACGCGAACGAGCGTCACCGCGGCTTGAAAATTCGACGACTCGACGCGTCCTTCGCCCTTTGTCGACCCACCGCTCGGCGACGGCTTCACCTGAAGCACGGTGTGATGATGATGTTCATGTTTGCCAAAGTCTCCAGGTGTCGCCGGCGCGGTCGACGACTCGCGCTGGCGAAGGGCGCATTCGAGAGAACGCAGTCGATTTTCCACGGCGCTCATTCTCGAATCGTTCTCGTTTGCTTTTTCATCCAAAGTCACCGCGAGCGTTTCAATCATATCCACCGCGCGTTTGGCCAACGTGTGCGTCTTTGCGACGTCCGAATTCACAGCGTGTTTAGCGTTCGATAGACGCGTGGAGAAGGACTCGAGCGCGTTTGCGATTTGTCGCTCAAGGTCGTCAACGCGTCGAGATAATCGCTCGAGCGTTTCGTCGTCGCCGTTTCGATTCTTCTCGTCGCCTTTGTCGTCGTGCGACGTCGACCGGATCGGCATTGATAACGCGACGTCGATCTGTTCGCGAGGACGCGCGGGCAGCGCTTCTCGCATCTTTGCGTGCGTGTCGATTTGTGTCACTGCGGTGCGTTGCCAAATTTAGAAGCCCACGTCATACATCGGCATCATCCGAGCGTCGTCTCGTGCGTCGGAGAGTAACTCACACCGGCAAATACCAACCCCAACGCGGGCGCAGGTGGTGCAACTGCCTTTCGGTCTCGACATGCCGCGATGTCGAGCAAAACGGTGTCGCTTCCGGCGTAATTTGCAGCTTCTCGAACCGCCGTCGATACGAGACATCGAACAAGCTTTCTGAGAAATCGATCCGCGACGAGTTCAATGACAATGACTTCCGTCTCGCTTGGTTGTGCGCAATCATCGTCGCTATTACCATGTACCGATCGTTCAATCGTCGCTCGACTACGTCTGATGCCCGCGTCAACGTCGGCGCCGCAATTGCCGTCAGCAGCGCTCTCCGAAATCGGCAGCGTTGCTTCAAACGCTCTCGCGACGACGAATCGCACGTTGGGGTTCTTTCCCTCGGGCGTCGCCCGCGCAAAGGCAAACATGTCCACGTCGTGACCAACGAGTGGCGCTAAAATCCGATCGATGACGGACGCGTCGAGACTCGCGCGAGGCGTGCGAGCTTCGTTGAAACCTTGCCGCAACGGCAAAATGTAAACATATCTTCGATGAGTCGCTGCAAAAGTGGCGTGAAACGCATCTGGAGCCCATCGAACGTCTGAAACCCGAAGAGCGTTTCCCGCCGGTGACATCTCGTTGATCAATCGCGTGATTTCATCCCCAGTCGTCGGTTTGAGCGTCCAAAACGAGACGCAGCTCGCCGCAGCGCTCACGCCTCGATCGGTCCTCCCGGCGCTAGGCAACGGTCTCTTCTTATCCAACACCGGCTCGAGCGCAGATAAAACCACCGCCGTGACCGACGCCCTTCCTGGCTCCCACGCTGTCCCATCGTAATCTCCATCACACGCCGCGTTCCACGCGAATCCCGCGAAACTCGGTCCGTGATACGCCAAATTCGCTCGCCACGTCCATCGCTTGAGCTTTCTATTCTTCACCTTGCGCTCATCTACACCGTGCGACGGATCCACCCTCGCCGGCGCTAAACCCACGAATGTCTCTCCGTTAGCATTACCACGCGCACGCGGGGTTAATTCGCTCAAACATGCGCGACCGGCGACGACGTCACGCACAAACGCCGCGCACCGACTCCATCCGGCGCCTCTGTCGTCCAAAAACTGGTTCTGCTCCACCGGGTCCCACCGCTTCGCGTTAAAGTCTTCGCCCGCCCGAAACGTCGTCGGCGTCGCCCCGGGACGTTTCAACTCGAGCGTTTGACACGGGTGTCTTCCGCAGTACTCCTCCGCGTCCTCTGCGTCGGCGTCGGACATGTCGCTCAGCGTTCCTCGGCTGACTGCCGACGACGGCGCCGTTGCCGTTCGAGGAGACGCTGGACGATCGCGACGCGCGCGCGCGGCGGAAATGGCAGCGGTGACACTGCGCTGAGTGATGGGCGCGCGCCCGTATCGCATCAACGACGACGACGACGACGACGACGGTAAAGACGTCGTCGCGTTGTGTTGCGAGTGGAAAAAGTGCACTGAAAAAGCGCACCTGATTGACTGACGCGAATGGACACGGACGAAAACGAAAGCGAGGCGACGCGCGAACCGCGAGGAGGGGGAGGGAGCGCGGGGAAAGATGACGCGACGACGAACGCGTCGGCGTCGTCGTCGTCGGACGCGGGTGGGGATGTAGGCGCGCTCGAAGCGCGTGAGTTTTTCGATGCAGACGCGGATGCGAAAGAGTTTGCGAAACTCGTCGCGTCGCTCGGTGGAGACGGACGAACGGACGCGGTGTTGAGCTGCCCGGGGTGTTTTACGACGGTGACGGCCTTATGTCAGCGTCACGAGAGGTATCATGAGCAGTATCGGGCGGTGTTTGCGATGAATGTAGAGGTGGACCAGACGTCGACGTTGAGACCGACGGATGGCGAAGACGCGGGGGAGAGATATAAAGAGGTAAAATGCGAAGGGTGCGGCGTCATCGTGGGTGTGATTGATGAAGATGAGGTGTACCACTTTTTCAACGTTTTTTCGAGCGCGGGATAGGCGGGTCACCGTTTCGGGGCTTCGTTCGTCTTCGAAAGAGTTGACAAATCGCAAAAGTTGACGCCGCATGCGCGAACGAGGCGCTATTTCGGGATTGGCGCCAATAGACTCGTCCGCGCGCAATTCGTGTGAACACGCTCCTCTATAACGGCTCGATGAGGTCGGGAAACACGACTCGAGTCGCGTCTAGGCGCAGTTTTCGGTTGCGCGCTGTGTTCAACGATTGGTTTGAGATTCAAACTTATGTCGTCGCTGGCTTGGTGCTCCTCACCGGATACTTTACATTCATATCCACGTCTGTCTGGCGGAAATGTACGGCTGATTTTAGCGTCGAGTATCGCGACACCGTCGGGCGAGAGGAGGTTGTGCGCTCTTTTCTCAAGTGTACGTTTGCTCGCGAGAAAAACAAAGGGTATCGACCGTGGACGATGGGCGATTTCTCCGTGCTCTTCGTGCGCACGTCGACTCTGGCATATTTCGGAGAGGCGATATTTCATCAGTTGAGCGCTTGGCACGCATCCAAACACAGAAAGTGGAGGACAAAGCTCGGCGTGCACTCTTTTTTCGCTTATTACGCCGTGTACTTTATCATGTTGAGCGCACTAGGATACCATTCGCAATATTCACAGATGATTTGCATGTCATTTTTCGGCGTCTTATTCTTTTGCGGCGCGACTGCGAAAGAGTTCTGGCACACAAAGGGGTTGAGTTGGCTATATACATACGTCATGTTGATGGCAATCATCGGTAAAGCTGTCGTCGAGATTTTTATAATCATCGCGGCGGACCCAAACGTGAGCCCGACGTTGAAGCTGGGCGTGAGATTTATATTGGACCCGCTATTCTGGGAATTCGTTCGAGCCGTAGAACGCCACTACGCTCGTCTCAACCCCTCACCCGGGGCGTGTCTTCACCTCCCATACTTTGTTTCCTTTACCCTTCAACAAGCATTCTTTTCTAGATACATCATGTTTCTCCTCTCTGCAGACGGCGCCGTCAAGAGCATGGCAACGGTTCAGGCGGTTCTTTCGTTGCACGAACTCATGGTGAACTTGGTTCAAAAGGATCGAGACGTGCACCTAGTCAAACTTCTTCTAGGTAAACAGTCCGCAGAAGCAATGCTCGCTTCGCGCAAGCAGCATGACATCGTGGTGCTGAACACAATTGTATCTTCCTTCGCCGAAATTTGTGCGGTTATTGTCATTTCACTCTATTTGTATACTTTCCGTATGGCCAGCGAAGGTAACGAAGGCATCGTTGACCTGCGGGCGTATGCGATTCAGGCGGTCAACCTCATCGCTATCGAAATTCTTTTATCTTTCTTCGTGATATACGTACAACAGAGATTTCACGGCATTCGCCACGCCGAAGTTTTCCCACGAGGAAACTTCTTCAGCAGAGGAAAATTCCGTATTAGTTACAAGTTTGTCGTCTTCATGTGGATCGCGATCATGATGGGCCATAAAGTCACCATATACTTGGTGGGTTCGCAATTTCACAAGTATTTGTGCCCGAGGATCAACGACATCGGCCAAGTATTTTCGTACCAGTGCACCACAGAGGACTTGAAGCTGGCGCCTGGTGGCTTCTACTTGAATGCCGACGCCTTCTTGATACAGATGTACGATTACCCCGTCGCACTAAAGGAAACATAAACTATAGGAGTAGCTTGAAATGCGTTGAGGAATGTAAATTACAATTTGCCTGCGACGCGAGCAGACGTGTCGGCATCTATGTCGTCGTCCGAGTCCACGGTCTCTTCCACGCGTACTTGTTGCGACGTGCTCGGAGACGTCGGGCTTTGCGGTATCGGCTCCTCCGCTAACGGCGGCGCCCTCCTATGGATCGATTCAAGCGTGCGCAAATCGAGGCTTCCACATCGAGAATGCCCTCTTGAATGACGACCCGGACCTTCAGCCAACTTGGACATGTTAGGACCAACATCTGGGAACTGCTTTTCCGCACCCCAGACGTCGGCGAATGAAAGTTTGCGCCTGTGTTTCGGCGCTTTGAGATCTTCAGCTGCAATGCGGTCAATACCCAGGTTCTCGATAACCACTCCCTTCAATGTTCCTTGGCGTCTCGGCGAAGAGAACTCTACGTCCAAGCGCTGACGCGGCTCCGGTCCCTCCTTCTGACTCGCGCCGAGTTCCCGTCTGTTCTTGGCATCTCTGTCTTGCACCTCGTCTGCGAGGGTCGGGTTAAAGTGCCGCACGAACGTCACGCCAATGACATACGGAAGCAAAGCAAGCACGGCGATCGGCCAGAAGCCCAACCAGTACTTGGCTTGGCGCGCAACAATCGGGACGAAAGTTTGGAAACTGTATGTTGAGTAGTAAACCTGCGTTTCGCTCAGCGCAACGTTGAGCAGGAACCAAAGAAGAATCGAACCCCAAATGACGATATGATGGAAAACAGTCCAGTAGTTGCACAACAATCCGATTTGCAAGTTCAAGCAGATGATGACGGCAGAGTACAACGTCGTACCGACTTCCCACAAACCGAAAGGCTTACCGCTCGCCGTGTCAGACTCTCCGGCGTGGATGCCGTAAAACACGGCGACGAAACTCACAACAGCTACGTATACACCGTTGGCAAACCACAGCAAACGTCGCTTCGAAGTAAACTGCGTGTTCAATTGCGTTTCTTTATAGAGCTCAGGGAACTCAAGACAGCTTTGCGGCCTGACATCTTGGTCCAATATGCCGAGAGCCAAGACTGGGAAGTTGGTGAAGAAGATGTTGAATGAAGACATTAGCCAATCGTTGTATACAACTTGACCGCTCGCGTTGGTGTGCATGTTGTAAATGAATATGGTCAAACCGAACGCAATGTTCTTGTAAAAGAAGTACGTCACCATTCTCGCGATACGCTTGTAGTTGTAGCGCCCGTGGAGAAGGAGCAAGCGCTCGAGGAAGCGGAACTGCGCAAATGCGAAATCGGACGCCATTACAGCCTGCATGCCTTCTTGACCGCTGATGCCGACACCAATGTGAGCAGCTTGAATCATCCCGACATCGTTCGCACCATCACCAATCGCCAATGTTATTCTACCAGAGTCTTTCACGAGCGTCGTAACCAACGCCTTCTGAAGTGGGGAGACGCGGCAGCAAATAACGGCGCTACATTGTGTTCCGAGAGCCAAAAAGCTACCAGCGAGGGATTCTTTCAGCGCCATTGTCAGCGAACGCCCGTCAATTACCATGCCGAGTTCTGCGTCAAGTTGCTTTGCAGCAGCAGCCTCGACCAAACCAGCTTCAATTTGTTCCTTGACAGAGGCGAGGGCGAGTCTATCGAACTCCTCCTTGGAGATGATTCCATCATTCTCCTGCTTGACGAGATCATCAACGTTGATGACGCGCAGCTTCATCTGCTGGGTGATGAGCGAGCACGCTTGTCCAATGTTGATCGCCGTATCTTGCTTATCGCCCGTCAAGACCCAAACAGCAATGTTCGCTTTCATAAGTTGCTCGATGGTTCTCGGCACCCCAGCTTGCAGTTTGTCCTCGATTGCGGTCGCCCCGAGGAGGTTCAAGTCGTGTTCAATCAGTTCGGCAACTTCTTCGAGTTTCTCCGTTCGGTTCGTGAGCGACTGACTGGCTTCAACGAACTTCTTGTTCCACGCCTTGTACTCGTTCGTGTCGAGTTCGCGCTCCGCAATGCAAAGCGTACGGAGGCCACACTTCGCCCAGTCATCCATGTGCCCTTGCGTCGACAACTTGTATTCATTGCCACGCTGCGCAAGACGCTGATAAATAACGTTGTCTGCGCCCTTGGTGTAAAGCATGATCTTCCCGTCATCTCTCCTAACGATCACACTCATGCGCTTTCGTGCAGAGGAGAACTCAAGTGTGTTCAAGAGCGTGTATTCAACAGACTTCTTGCCCGGTTTACCGTCTTCGTAGGCCTCCTCGTCGACGATGATCGAGTTAAGAGATCGCTTTTTGAAGAAAAATCCGAAGCGCTTTGCCGCGACGACGAACGCTAATTCATCTGGGCTTTCAGCCTGATAGACAATTTCTTCAGGCGTTGGCTCGCCCTCTGGAATGACAGTTTGGCAGACGGCGAGAACGCGGAAAAAACCTCTCGCAATGCTTGCGTCTGATCGTCTTGACCACGCACCGTCTTCAATGCGTTTATCGCGGAAGTTGAACGAGGGCTCGATAGCCTTACCGTTCTTCGCTGGAGTCGGCTTGCCTTGGCGCTGCAAAATAGCTCTTTCAATCTCAGTGATTCCTTCTCCGTACGCGACGCCAGCAATTGAGCACTTAAAGAACTCCATTGTGTTGCAAGTCAGAGTACCCGTCTTGTCACTGAGAACGGTGTGCACCATACCGAGCTCCTCGTTAAGGTTTGTGGTTCTCGTCAACGCCGGTGTGTCTGTTTCCGCATGGTACATGGCTCTGTCTTGGTTCAAGAACACGTATCCCTGAATCACTTTGACGAACTCGAGCGAAACGTACAAAGAAATCGGAATCAGATACCCGTAGAGCACGTACGACGTGAAAAACGCCACAACACCGACGAGAGCCTTGTTATCCGGGTTGAACGTGACGTCTTGCTTCATAATCTCCATGTACCAGTGCTTTCCGGAGCTCGCTTCGATCCACTTGGAACAGTAGATGGCCGAAGCGGTCCCCATAAGGAACAATGCCGAAAGCATCGTGATCACCACACCGTCCATTTGCTTCTCGACATGCGAACGCTTGGAAGGTGTCGCCGTGGCGTTCATCATGACTTTGGAATCGTGACCGGTGTAGACGGCGACGCCTACGATCCATTCTGTGTTTCGCAAGCTCGAACCTCGAAGAAGCACGTTCGATGGGTTCAGCGAAATCTTCTTCGGTTCCTCGTAGAGAGGCACACCAATGGTCAAATTACCAGAGTAAGTGTACAGGGAGTTGTTCGGATGCTCGCACTCGATCGACGCCCCTCCGCTCGTCAACTTTGCGCACGTCTCTCGGTCGACCTTTGTAATGGCTCCGAGGTCCACCGAGCGCTTCGTCTTGAGGTTCGTTTCCCCGTCCAAGTTTTTCGTCTCCACATAGCACGAGTTCTCCTCGAGAGAGCTCTCCAACATGATGATATCACACGGGAAGAATTGATCTCTAACGACACGAACGACGTTGCCAACCTGAATATCTCTCCACTCGCAGCTCTCAAACGAAGTTCCGTTAAACCTTTCGCTTGGCGACGTGTTTTGCGCGCGATCTTGCACGTGCCGCTTAAAATCTTCGATCGCCTCTTTGATGAGCGACAACCCGATGACCAAGGTCAACGGCGTCCACGTCGTGTACGGCTTGATTGGCGAAACAGTGTCGAACAACGAAATGATCGCCACCGACAAGAAGTACAAGTTTGCCACCCGTCGAAACTGCTCGTATAACCCCTTCGGGAAGAATGACGCGAGGTTATACTTCCCCGTACTGATGGAGTTATCCTTAAACTTTGGCAGCGCCGTCTCGTTCGGCGTTCCGACACCGAGCACCAACTCTCTGTTTGCCGGCTTCGACTTTTTCTTCAACCTCCTCGACAGACTCGACGACTTTCGAACCAGCCCTTTGGCCGGCGCCGGCGTACCCGGCGCCGCGCGCTCGGCGGCATCCATCGCGTCGGTCGCCATCGCTTCGTCGGTCGAATCCCGATTCGCGTTCGCGTTCGCTCCGTCGGTGTTCGTCCGTTTCGTCCAACGTAATTCAACCACGTTCAGCCGTTGCTCACCGGTGATCGGCGCCGGTGCTCGCGTGACGCGTTTTTGGCGTCTTTGGCGTCGAAAACGGCTTCGAACGGTCGGGGAACGCGTTCGCGGCTTGTCCGCACGCTTCGCGACGGCCGTGCGTGTCGCGGTCGACGTGCAGTCGGCGTCGCGCACTGGAGAGCGCTCCTCAGGTTTGAGCTTCACACGAGAGCGGGGTAATCGATGAGTCATGAATCGTGAATGTACATTCAGGAAATTGTGGAACGGGCCGAGCGTCGACACTCGGCGAACGCGAACCTGATGGGCGATCCGTTTGAAGACTTTAAATTTTAAATCACTGCGTGGATGGCGCTAAATAAATCGCATCAGCGAGCGATGGTGTTTCCCTCGGCGTCGAGGACGACCCAGTCGGCGGATTGTGGAGCCTTTTCGGCGGAACCGACGATGGCGTACGCGCGCGGCGCGCCAAAATGCTTCTCGGCGGCGCGAGCGAGATCTGCGGGCGATGCGGCGAGCAAGCCGTCGCGGAAACGCTGACGTTCGTCTTCGGAAATACCACTGAGGAAGCCAGAGTTGCCTCGGGCGCTCGGGGCGAGCGGGGCGTCGAGCTGCTTAAAGGCGCGAAGCTGCGCCTCTTCGAGTTCCTTTTGCGTAATGTTACCCGGCGTCTTGGCCCACTCGATGGATTTGTCAAAGGTGTCGAGCGTTTCCATAGTGTTCGGATCGCGGTAGGAATAAAAGGTGAAGAGACCTCCAACGGGGTCGGAGCTCGCGCCGCCGCCGTAGGCGCCACCCTTCTCGCGAATCTCTCTGTGGAGGTAACCAGCGCTCAGCGCTTGCGCGAGCAGGAACACCGCAGGAGCGTCTGGATGCGTATACGGAAGCGCCGGGATGGAGGCGATGCAGTAGTTGGTCTGCCCCGGAATGGTTACGAACGTGTTTTGTAACTTGGTCTGGAACGCCTTGAGGTTGCTCGCGATCGTTTCGTCGTCGGATGGTCTGGTACCGGATGGCTTCATACCCGTCAAGAATTTGGAGAAGGAGCGCTCCATGGCGCCGAAGCTCTCCTGCTGGCACGCGATGCGGCATCTTTGGACTCGCTCTGGGCGAAGCACAAAAGCGGCAATTTCGGACAAGGCATCTTGCACCTCCTTGACGGAGTCTTGTTTGGATAAGCGAGAGACCAGCGACACGTGCGGGAGACCGCTGGTGGCGTTGGCAAAGGCGCTAGCGCTGCTAATTTGGGCGTTGGAGAGCGACTTTGCGTACTGCATACCCTGAGAGCCGAGAGAGGATCTCAGAGAGGCTGCGCGCCTAGAAACCAATAATTTCATGCGTTCGTCTTCGTCGGTCCACTTGGCTGTTTGTAATTCGGTGAGAATGTCAAACATCGCGTCGATGTTGCGCTCGAGTGCGTGACCGCTAATTGAGAGCGACACCTCTGGTGTCTTCTTGCCATTCTGATCCGTGCGAACGACCGAGCCGACGGAGAAGCCGCCCGTACGAAGCTTGATCTCTTCGGCGAGATCCTTGTACTTGAACTTTTCAGTGCCGAGCTGATCGATAAAGTCAGCAAACAAATCTAAATAAGGTACAAGCCGTTGCGACAAGCCGTTCAAGTCGAAGTGCGCGGTGAAGTACGCCACACCGTTGGTCGGTTGCTCGTCGTACTGAAGCGGGATACCGCCGGCGATGGACATGTTCTTGGAGCCCCAACGCTTGATTTCCTTTGGCACCGCCTCGGAAACGACGAGCGTCGGCAAGACGGACACGTCTTCCTTCTTGTCTTGGTTCTCCTTCAACACCAACGCGTCGGCAATAATCTTCTTCTTTTGGTCCTCGGTGAGCGTCTTTTGAATCTCCTTAAGCTTATGCTTCTCAGCGTCATCGAGCTTCTTATCGTACGCCTCATCGGTGCGAGCGCGCACCGTCAACTTGTGCGGGTTGTCCAAGAACCACTTCTTGATTAGCTTTTGCCAAAACTGCGAATCCGACTCGAGCGCTTGCGTGAGCTTTGCGGCGAGCTCTGGAGTACGGAGCGAGCGCAACGCGTCGCCGTCGTGGACCCAGGTAGAAAACGCACCAAAGCCAGTATACAGACCAAACTGCGTCGTGACCACGGCGGCGTCGAGTTCAACTTGGTGCATAACCGCGTTGACGCGTTCGCGTGGGAAGCCTTCGCGAGCAATGCGTTCGAGCACGTCCATCACCGTTTGTTCCACTTTGCCGAAATCCGCCTCGGCAACATCCTTCACGCCCACGGCGAAGGAGGTTTCGCGACGAGAGCCACCGTATCCCGTACCCGGGGCGAAGGATGTTCCGAGTCCGCTCTCCAAGAGCGCCTCGTAAAAGTAAGACTGCGGACCGCTCGTGAGCAAATCGCTCGCGACGCCGAGAGCGAAATTTTCCAGCGAAACCGGATCCTTGATTTGGTTCACCATGAGCCACGCGAGAGAGATTAGCGATTGCTTATCCTTGTTCGCCACGATGGCGTCTGCCGGCACGGTGACATCGACGGACTTCGGCGCCGTGAAGCGCTTTTCGTCCGCAACGATGAGCCTGCTCACGTCGAGCTTGTTAAATCGGTGGAGCGCCGAGTCTTCGATTTGCTGCAGCGTCTCTTCGAGCGGCAAGTCGCCGTACGTGTAAAACTTGGCGTTCGACGGGTGGTAATGAAGCGCATGGAACGCCTTCAGTTGTTCGTACGTCAAATCTGGAATGTTCACCGGGTCCCCACCGCTGTTCCAGTGATAGGTGGACGTCGGAAACAAGTTTTCACCGAGCGCGCGTCCGTAACGCGCGCTCTGCGAACCCATGGCCCCCTTCATCTCGTTGAAGACAATGCCTTTGTAAATGAGATCGCTCGACGAATCATCCATTTTGGCAAACTCAAACCTGTGACCCTCTTGAGCGAAGTCCATCGCCGCAATCTTTGGGAAAAAAGCGGCGTCGAGATAGACATCTAACAAGTTTTTATAATCCACCCGATTCATCGTAGAAAACGGGTAACACGTGTAATCGCTCGCCGTCATTGCGTTCATAAACGTGCTCAACGAACGCCTCAACATGTTGAAAAACGGATCTCTCACCGGAAACTTCTCGCTCCCGCACAAAACCGTGTGCTCCAGCACGTGCGCGACACCCGTGGAATCTCTCGGCGTCGTTCTAAACGCTACATTAAAGCACGCGTTCGAGTCGTCGGCGCCCACGTGCAGCACCTTGGCGCCCGTCTTTACGTGTTCCAACTCCACCGCCACCACATCGTACGGCATCACCCGCACGCTCGACGTCACCTCAAACGCCCCTTTCGCCAACTTTGTCCCCGGTTTCAACCTCTCCAACGCATCCAGCATCGCCTTGGCGTCTCCAACCGTCCCGGCGCCATCCGCCGGTTTCAACACCGCCGCGTCCGCCGAAGACGCGAAACCGTTCGCGCCCGAAGCCGTCGCCGCCCCGACCGTTCCGGCGATCATGATTTCCCTTCGCGTCGCCCCGCACCCTCGTCGTCGATCCTCCTTCGCTGCCAACGTATTATTTCCTCTTCGGTATCCCCTTCCTCGTCGTCCCCCGATCGTCGACGCGACCACGACTCTGCTTCTTTCCAACGCCCAGCGCATGGAAAATCCAAATCCAATTCCAATCGCGCGCGCGTCTCCGCTCGAACGACGACGCCCTCCGTCCGCCGCCGCCGCCGCCGCCGCACCGGTCGTCTCCGAAACCCTCCGTCCGTCCGTTCGCGGCGGGCGTCGACGGTTCCCCCGCGTCCCCTAGTCCTCGTTCCCCGTCCCGCTCGAGTCGCGCAAAGAAAGACTAGACTGGTTGTGACGTCAGAGTGCGCGCACTCCATCGCACTCGAGTCCCTCATTTTCTGAGTCATGAACCGTCATGAACCGTCACTTACCGAACCGAACCGAACCCGAGGTCGCGCCTCAGAGAGCGACGGTTTACCGACGACCCATGCGCGCGACGACGCTCTGTCGCCTCGCGGCGTCGTCTCGCGTCGTCGCGGCGTGGAAGCGCGCGTCGACGTCGACGAAGAACCTACTCGTCGCGAGTCCGTCCGTCGCGCGGGGCGTCGTCGGTAAAGTGTGCGGGGCGTCGGTAAAGTGCGCGACGACGCGGACGATGTCGTCGGTCGGACGGCGAAGGACGCCGTCGGTGGCGACGACGGCGACGCGGGCGACGCGGGATCTCGACGGCGACGACGGCGGTGGGACGGGGTTCGTTCCGGTCGTTCCGACGATGTGCCCGGGGTGCGGGGTCGGGTTGCAGGGGGAGGATAAGAACGCGCCGGGGTTTTTTGTCATGCCCAAGCGCGCGTTTGCGCAGCCGTCGGACGAGGACGACGAAGACGAAGAGGAGGAGGAGGAGGACGATGACGCGTTCATCGCCGGTGTGATGGACGACGAGGACGACGATGATATCGATGAAGATTTCATCCCCGATGGATTCGAGCTCGATGAGAATTACGTCGAGGCGGATGACGCGCAGGCGCGACTGGACGCGCTCAACGCGCTCTTCGACGACGACGAGGACGACTACGCTTCGGCGAGACGGGCGGAGAAGAAGAAACGAAAGAAGAAGGGTCCACCGGCGGTGGTGTGCGCGAGGTGTTTCGCGTTGAGGACTTCGGGGAAGGTGAAGAATGAAGCCGCGGAGGTATTGTTGCCGTCGTTCGACTTTGAACGCGTCATCGGGGATAGTTTTGAGAGGTTAAAGACGCCGGGGAGCGCCGTGGTGTTGCTCATGGTCGACTTGCTCGATTTCGATGGGTCGTTCCCCGTCGATGCGATCGATGTCATCGAACCGTACGTTGAATCTGGCGTCGTGGACGTGCTCTTGGTGGCAAACAAGGTGGATTTGATGCCAGTGCAGTGCACGCGGACGAGATTGACGTCATTCGTGCGTCGGCGAAGCAAGGCGTTTGGGTTGTCGCGATGCTCGGGCGTGCACTTGGTGAGCGCCAAGGCGGGTATGGGTGTGAATATTTTAGCGACGCAGTTGGAGCAACTCTTAGATCGGGGTAAAGAAGTGTACGTCGTTGGCGCGCAAAACGCGGGGAAGAGCTCGCTGATCAACCGGCTGAGCCAGAGATACGGTGGACCCGGGGAGGAGGACGGAGGACCGATTGCGAGTCCGTTGCCGGGTACGACGCTCGGCATGGTGAAGCTTCCGTCTTTGCTCCCGAACGGTTCGGACGTGTACGACACGCCCGGTCTGTTGCAGCCGTTTCAACTGTCTTCGCGTCTCACCGGCGAGGAGATGAAGCTCGTGCTACCGTCGCGACGGCTGACGCCGCGGACGTACCGCGCTGAAATCGGAAGCACCATTCACATTGGCGGTTTGGCGAGAATCGACGTCATCGATTCCCCGCAGCGGACCGTCTATCTCACCGTGTGGGCGTCCAACAAGGTGAACACGCACTACTCTCGAACGGGGAAAGACGCGGATGCGTTTTTAGAAAAGCACGGCGGGTCAAAAATGACGCCACCGATCGGCGAGTTAAGGATGCAAAATTTTGGCAAGTGGGGCTATCGCACGCTCAACGTCTACGGCGAGGAATGGCAAGCGTCCACGCGGGACATCTCCATCGCCGGTCTCGGTTGGATCGCGGTCGGGTGTAACGGAAACGCATCGTTCCGCGTGTGGACGCACGAGGGCGTGCAAGTCGTCACACGCGAGGCACTGATTCCGGACATGGATAAGAGACTCATGTCTCCCGGATTTTCCTTTGAAAACGTCGGCGGCGGATCTTCTAAAAACCGCCCGAATGATCGAGCGAATAGACAGCGCGGCGGCGGCGAACGCGGACGTGGACGCGGTGGACGCAACTGATGATTACCATTTCAAACGAAATTCGCGCGATGGGTGGGGGAAAGGATTTAGCGAATAATTTGTAGCATACACAATAACGCATACATCGTGACGGCTTCATTCCTCGTCGGCAATTTGGCGTTCGTCCGACGCCTCCTCCGAGCCAACTTGCTTGTTCTCCTTGAGCCTTTGCATGAGCTTATCCGCCATCTCCTCCTTCCAATCTCTCTCCCCGTCGTTCTCTCGCTCGCGCACAACCTCGCGCACTTTCCCATCCTCGCCCATTTCCAACTCCCGTTCCAACGATTTTGCCACGCCCAATACGGATTTCCCCATGACAGCCGCCGTGACGACGTCGGCAAACACCAAAATCGCACCGAGCTTCCCGAACTTGGTTGCCGTGGCCGACAAATCCATGTCGTCCATTTCCGATTCCTCCACAGCCGCTTTCGTCATCGTCGATCCGTCTGCGTTCTCCTCGCGTTCCTCCGCTCGGTTTGGTTTGCGTCCATCGGTAACCTCCCCGTTCGCCGCTGCGCGAATAATCTCCCCGAGATCCACGTCGTCATCCATGGATGATTTAAACAACCAATCGATCGGTTGGTTGGACGTGCCCGCCGCGTGCGCTGCCCCGGTCGTCGTCGATACCGTCGTCGTCGTGAACAGTACTAACAACGCCTCGCGTCTTCCAGCGCGCACGGTCGTCGTCGTCGTCGAGCGGTTTTCGATCCCCGCTCGGCATCGCGTCGCGCGTGCTCGTCGTCGAGATGGTGCGTTTCGTTCGGCGCGATACGTCGTCGTCAACCGGGTCAACATGTCTTGCGTGCGCGCGCGACGTGTCAGTGTGTGAGGACTTTTCGAACTGATTTTTAATCCAAAAAATGCGTGAATTTCACCCCCACACGTCGACGTGCGCGCGTTCGATCGAGTACGTCGACTCGATCGATCGGCGATACTGATCGAAGAAACCGTCGACGCATGCGCGCGTGCGTGACGGGACGGTGGGCGCGCGTGCACGGCGTCGAACGGCGACGGGAGGTTTCTTTGGGATCTCGAAAATTCAGCAACAACAGCGACGACACGATGGTGTTGCCGACGCGGATGCGAACGGCAACGATGCGCGCGGCGGTGAGGAAATTGCGTGAACGGGGGACGTTTGAGCGAATGTACGTGCGGACAGCGGCGATGGGATGGAACGGTGGGGATGGGCGCGGGGTTGAGGATGGGAATTCGACGCCAGGTGGCAGGAGGGAACCGACGCAGCAAGCGCAACGACAGCAGCAACAGCAACAACAAGGACGAAGCGGTGGAGCCTCGGTGCAGTGGTTGCAGGGTGGAGGTGGGAACCGCGCGCCGCAACAACCTGGGGCGGCGACAGCGGCTGGGGCGGGACCGGCAATGCGAAGAGGGACGCCGGCGGCACCTCCGCCTCCACAAGACAGACAGAGGACGCCGTCGTCGTATAACAGACCTCCACCGCAGAAACAGCAGCAGCAACAACAAACGGGTCGACCGACGCAACAGCAACAGACGCCGCAGCAGCAACACTTTAGCACGCCGGCACCAGTGGTGCAGCGCGCAAAACCGACGGCTGAGGGTGAGTACGCGGCGCAGGAGAGCACCGGACCGCCGGGCTTGAGAGACGCGTTGATGGATAACGGCATCGTGCTTCAGAGTTACACCCCGGGACAACACAGAATCATATGTCCGACATGTAACGGTGGGTCCACGGGCGAGCGCTCACTTGCGGTGCACGTGGAGGATGACGGGAAGAGCGCGCAGTGGCACTGTCATCGCGCTAACTGCGAGTGGTCGGGTGGCACGAGCTCGGACGGGCGACAACGCGCATCGCGAGGTGCGGACAGCGCCACGTCCAACAGGCGCGTTGCAAAGCCAAAACTTCCGGCGTATGAAGATCTACAGCGCATCGGACCGGGCGAGATGACACCGGCGGCGGCGAAGTGGTCCGAAATGCTCAAGTCACGAGGAATCTCCATGGAGACTGCGGAGAGAAACGGCTTGGCGGTGCAAAACGTCTACTCACCGGCGGCGCAGTCGTACGTCGAAGCGTTGTGCTTTCCGTACATGCGTGACGGGGAGCTTATCAACATCAAGTATCGCGGGCCGGACAAGACGTTCTGGCAGGTGAAGGGGGCGGAGAAAATTTTGTACGGTTTAGACGACATTGTGGGTGAGGAAGAGGTGATTCTTGTCGAGGGCGAGATGGATAAATTGGCGCTCGAAGAGGCGGGGTTTAAGAATGTGCTCTCCGTCCCGGACGGCGCTCCCGGCAAGGTGAAGGATGGTCCGACGCCCTCGCCCGAAGAAGATAGAAAGTTCGAGTACTTGTGGAACTGCAGAGCGCAGTTGGACTCGATTTCGCGCTTCGTCATCGCGACAGATTCCGACGGCCCCGGTCAGGCGCTCTCCGAGGAGTTGGCTCGTCGTCTCGGGAAAGAGCGATGCTGGAGAGTGACTTGGCCGGAAGGATGTAAGGACGCGAACGAGGCGCTGCAAAAGGAAGGTATCGAGACTGTTCGCGAGTGCTTGAGCACGGCGGAGGGCTTCCCGCTTCGTGGCTTGTTTCGGTTTTCCGAATTCGCGCCGGAAATCGAATCTTACTTCAACATGACGACCACGAATGAGCTCCGAGGCGTGTCGTCGGGATGGAGAAACATCGATAACCACTATCGCATCGTCCCGGGTGAACTCACCGTCGTCACGGGGGTGCCGAACAGCGGTAAATCTGAGTGGGTGGATGCGTTGATGTGCAACCTCGCCGTGCAACACGGCTGGTCCTTCGCCCTGTGCTCTCTCGAGAACAAGGTGCACGAACACGCGCGAAAGTTGGTGGAAAAGTACGTCGGCGAGCCATGGTTCGAGGGTAAGTACTCCAAGGCTCCGAGAATGAACCCGGACACGATGCGAAGCGGAATGAAGTGGCTGAACGACCACTTCGTTTTGATTCGGCACGAGGACGACGAGCTTCCAAGCGTGGATTGGATTTTGGGTTTGGCGCGCGCCGCCGTCTTACGTCACGGCATTCGCGGTTTGTTGATTGATCCGTACAACGAACTCGATCACAAGCGCCCCACGGGTCAGACGGAGACGGAATACGTGTCGCAAATGCTCACTCGAATCAAGCGTTTCGCCCAACACTACGACGTCCACGTCTGGTTCGTCGCGCATCCACGGCAATTACACAACTGGAAGGGAGAAGCTCCTGGTTTGTACGACATTTCCGGTTCCGCGCACTTTATCAACAAATGCGATAACGGCATCGTCGTCCACCGTAACCGCGATGAAAAGCTCGGTTCGCTCCGTGAGGTGACCATCAACGTGCAAAAGGTGCGCAACAAGGTGGCGGGATCCATCGGCGACCCAAAGCTCGAATACAACGTATCCAACGGTCGATACGTCGACGTGTAAACCGACGAAACCCCATCGATCCGTCAATAAATCAAAGCAATAAACGTGTTGTAATCATCGATCGAATCATTCGCGTTTCACTCTCTTTTAAACTCCATTTCATTCTTATTACACCGGCGGCTCGCGCTTCGTTTCCAAACCTACCGCGAGGAAAATATTCTTTCCCTACGTCGTCTCGCTCGACTCATTCCCAGCCCGCCGGTACCGCCCGCACGAACGATCGACTCACAGCGTCACATCCGGGAAGCACTGTTCAAAGCTATTCTTCGGGTGCTTGTTATCGCTGTGTTCCTTGAGTTTCGCCGGCGCGAGCGTGCACATGAAAGACTGTCGGCAAATTTGACACACGCGGTTCATCGCCTTGGCGTTACTCGCGAGCTGCGATCCGGCGCCGGCTTTCGCGAGCTTTTCCGCCGCCTTCTTTCTCGCCATGGCGGACTTTTGCGCGTTGCCTCCACCCATGGTTTCTTCGTCTCGTCCGTCGCGTTTTGGCGAGGACGTCGAGCTCGAGGACCCGGGTGTGCTTTTGACCCCCAGTGATGTTTTAGGGTTTATGACTCGTCAAGTGCCACTCAAGATTGATTTGTGTTTCGACGCGTCGACAAGCGTGACGTGAGACGACGGCGCGCGCGATCGATCGATCGATCGAATCGAACCGAATCGAATCATGGCGCGAGCGCTCGCGAGACGCGCGTGGAGACTCGTCGAACGCGACGCGGCGCGAACGGTATCCCGCAGCGGCGTTGGCGGGTCGGTGAAGTCTGCATCGACAACACAGGGGGCGTCTGCGCGCACCGAAGTCGACGGGAAACGAACGACGGAGGTCGAGGACGGCGGACGCGTGGACGAGATGCGACGGGCGATGGCGGTTGGACCGGGTTTCGATGATTTCGTGCGATCTGGGGCGGCGTATTCGGTGCCAGCGCCGAGTTCGTTGAAGGATAAGACGACGCGTAAACCGGCGTGGTTGAAGCGCGAGGTGCCGGGGGGCGAGCGGTACACGGAGATCAAGTCCAAGCTGCGCGAGCTCAAGTTGGCTACGGTGTGCGAGGAGGCCAAGTGTCCTAATTTAGGTGAGTGTTGGGGCGGTGGCGAGGGTCGGACGGCGACGGCGACGATTATGATCATGGGGGATACGTGCACGAGGGGGTGCCGGTTTTGCGCGGTGAAGACGGCGAGGAATCCGCCGCCTCTCGATGTGGATGAACCGAAGAATGTGAGCAAAGCGATCGCGGCGTGGGGGCTGGATTACGTCGTACTCACGAGCGTGGACCGGGACGATATCGAGGATCAGGGTGCGGGGCACTTTAGGGAGACTATTCAACGGTTGAAGGCGTCGTGCGACGTCTTGGTTGAGGCGCTCACGCCAGATTTTAGAGGGGAGAAACACCTCGTCGAGGCGGTTGCGTCTTCCGGGTTAGACGTGTTTGCGCACAACGTGGAGACGGTACCAGAGCTTCAGCGCGACGTGCGCGATCGACGCGCCAACTGGGACCAATCCATCGAGGTGCTCAAACACGCCAAAAAGTCTGGCGCGAAAATCACAAAGACGTCGCTCATGCTCGGCTTGGGTGAGACACAAGAGCAAGTCATCAACGCGCTCAAGCTTTTACGCGAAGCGGACGTCGACGTAGTCACTTTTGGTCAGTACATGCGACCGACGAAGAAGCACCTCGCCGTCGTGGAATACATCACCCCGGAGGCGTTTGCGCGTTACCAAGAAATTGCGGAGAGTATGGGTTTCTTATACGTCGCGAGCGGTGCCATGGTTCGCTCTTCGTACAAGGCGGGTGAGTTTTTCCTTGCAAATGTCATCAAACAGCGAAAAGCGGATGAGGAAAAGGCGACGAAGTTGGCTGAGCAACAAATGTAAACATTGAAACTGGCGTTTTAGGCACTGGCACCGTTAGTATTTTATTGAATCAAAACAAACACATTCATTCAATTCATCCTACAGCGCGCGAGGTGAACGATGAGATCCGTTTCGTTGTCGATGACGTAATACTCGCGAATCTTCACCGTCATGAGCAGCAGTTTGAAGCTGTAATCGATGATCCACTGGCTCTCGCCGCGCTTTCGTCCCGACCCCTCATACTTTGGACCTTCAGAGGTCCACTTCATGAAAGATTTCAGCATCGTACCGTTCCCTTTCGCGCTCGCGCTTCGCATTCGCGACGATAACCGTCGCACGGATTCGTTCAAGCTCCCGAGCACTTTAGATTTACCTTTGAAGTATTCGCCTCGAATGTTCATGTACTCGACCGAGTCGGCAAAGAGCGACGAAATCTCGTCACGCGCCGCCCAATCGAAATCTTCGTTTCGTATCGCCTCGCCGAACGCGCGCGAAACCTCCACGCACGCCTGTGGCTCGTCTCGCGTGGTGTGCCTCCCGTCGTTTATGATGGCGTGCTTCGCCGCCGACGGCATTTGCATCAACCTCTGAAACGCGATTTCCGCTTCGTCGTTCATTCCTTCCTTGAGCATCTTCTTCGCCTTGGCCCTCACGAGCGCGTTCGGAGACTTTAATGCCGCTCTCAAGTGTTCATTTAAATCGCTCCATTTTCGCGCGCCAATCAACCGTCGGCGTCTCGTCTTCCTCTTTGCCTCCCTGTCTCTCGCCTGGGCGTCCTCGTCCGCGCGTCGCGTCACGTCGAGCGGATCAAACATCTCTGCTCGCGCGGCGGGAAAACCCTCCTCCTCCCCCTCCTCCTCGTCTGAATCGAACACCGACGCGTCATCGAGCGAATCTTCCTCGTTCGACGACCCGTCCTGCGCGTTCGCCTCGGCCCACCACGGCTGCGACGACGCATCCGTTACAGCAGCTGCGCCCTCACCGACTGCGAAACGCTCCTCCTTCGCCTCGGTCGTCTCCTTCTTCATCTCATCCTCGACGACGACGACGATGTCGACGTCATCCGGCGCATCGGCATCATGTACATCGACGTCGACGTCGTCGACATCGCGTCTGCTCGCGCACGCGCCCATGTCGACCGTCGGGTTCTGTCGTCGTCGTCGTTCCTCGTCGCCTCGAACGCGTCGTCGTCCGAGACATGAATCGACTCGATGGACGACGCATCCCGACGTCGAAAATGTAAGAAATACGCGACTGTTCGACGCGCCCAGACGACGACGACGACGAAACGCGCGTCGGTTCGACTCTCACGGGTGGCGACGCCTCACGGACCCTCTCGGACGGACGCGCGTTCTCTCCGAGAACGAAAAGGCATCGACAACGCGTCGTCTCGCGAGAGTTGATTGTTCACGCGCGTCCACCCCGTCCCGAGCGTCCTCGTCGCCGTCGCGCTCGAGAGCGACGCGTTGACGTCCATCGAGGTTTACATCTTTTCGGTCGTTCGTTCGAAACGCGGTGCCCGGTCGTCCGCCGGGACGTCGGTCGTCGGTCGCTTCACCCGTCCAATCCAATCCAGAGAGACGCGTGCGCGCGCCGGTTCGACTCCTGTAGCTTAGATATATTTAATAAGTGTTACAATATGTATATAAACACAGTGCATTGATTTATTCAAATCTATCAATGGTGGGAAATACAATCGATCAAGTATATTCTATCCTTAAATATTTCATAGTATAGAGCCCATGGCAACACCATCGATTATCGGTCGGCACACGGCGACGCCCGCCGACGGTGCATGCTCGCGGTGGACGCGCGCGCGCGCGCGGCGTACGATTGCGTCGCGGCGCTCGTTGATCGTGAGTACCGCGCGAAGAAGAGGATGCGCGCGTTGGACGACGGCGACGACGCTGTCGAAGACGCGGTTGGTGTCGACATCACGAGAAAGGATGTTACGACAAAGTCAGCGGTCGATGCGGACGATACAGACGACGCAGACGACGACGAGCGAGCGAAAAAGATTACGGCGTTGTTTAAAGCCATGCTCACCGCCCGCGCCGTGCGCGAAGACTCGACCCCGGTCGAGGTCACGCCCGGCGTGTACGTCGGTTCGGTCGGCGCGGCGAAAAACGTAGACAGTTTACGCGCGCTCGGCGTCACCCACGTCTTGTGCGTCTGCAACGGCATGCCCGCCGGTGGGTTCGCCCCGCGCGGGACGTTCGTCCATCGTTCTATCGAGATTCGCGATTCTGTCGACGCGGACATCGCGGAACACTTTGAGACGACGCGGGAGTTTATTCGCGACGCGCTCGCGCGAGGCGGTCGGGTGTTGGTGCACTGCTTTCAAGGACGAAGTCGCAGCGTCGCCGTGTGCGCCGTGTTCATGATGTGCGAGCGCGGGATGACGCTCGAGGAAGCGATGACGGCCATACGCGCGGTGCGACCGCGCGCGATGCCGAATTCGGGGTTTATGCGCGCGCTCGAGGCGTTGGACGCGCGGTTGAGGGCGTAAACGCCATCCGGATGACAATTTTGACGAAAACGTGTTCCTTAGAGAGAGAGAGAGAGTGAGTGTAGCGACAGCGACGGCGGGCAGAGCGAGAGAACAGACGGAGAAAACTTGGATGATGTGGCTTTTTAGCTTGTTGTAAATTACCATTCAGAGAGATGATGATGATGATACCGACCGATTCCATTTCAACCCTTCGACGCTCGCCCGACTGAGACTTCTTCCAGTTCAAGCAAGATGTACCAGATTTTGACTCAACATTCATTCTCACGACGCACACGCCGCACACGTCGACGACGGGGTCGGTGATACCCGACGACGAAGACGACGATGGTTTCGGTGAATCCAATGTCGACTCCGGAACCACCGCCGAGCGCACCCGTACCGCGTCGTGCAGCGACCGCTGCTGCAGCGACCGCTGCTGCTGCTGGATTAGAGTTGGATGCAGATGACGCCGCTTCGAACGCGGTTCGCGCGACAGTCACGGCGAGAACGACGGACGATGACGACGCAGATGGTGATGTGATGACCCGGACGTCGACGTCGATGGAAGCGGCGATGCGCGCGGAACGCGCGGCGACGGCGAGAGAGTTGGCGGCGACTCGGCGGTATGCGAGAGAACTCGAACTGGAGCTCTCGGCGAGCGAACGCGCGCGCGCCGAAGCGGCGACGGCGAACGATTCGCGGACGAGGGATGATGCAGAGAGGCTTCGGGCGAGAGAGCGCGAGGTGGAGCGAAGGGAGGTTGCGCTGGTGGAGGCGGAGGAGAGATTGGCGGAGAGGGAGCGAAACGTGGAGGACGTAGAGGCGTTGGAAACGCAAATGCGAAAGCGAATGGTGACGCTGGAAGACCGAGAGCGGGTGATGCGGTTGGCGAGGGATGATTTAGAGAGTAAAGATGATCGATTGACGGAGGCGATCGTGGCGGTGGAGCGCGAGGCGGAGGCGGTTCGTGGCGAGCGGGCGGCGATGGACGCGAGACGCGCAGAAATCGTGAGAGATTTAACCGATCGAGAGGTGAGCGTGTTGAAGAGGGAGGAACGGGTGACGGCGCGAGAACACGAGGTTCGCGTGTCGGAGAGCCGGTTGAGCTCGCTCAAGGAGAGAGCGTCGGAGGAGGAGTCTCGGCTCAAGCGCGCGATGGAGCGCGCCGATTCGGCGGAGAAGCGCGAATCGGACGTTCGCCGACGCCTCGAAGAGCTCGAAACCGAGGAACAGCGCGTCAAGACGCAGTTGCGAGAGACGCAAAGCGAGATATCGCGCGCGTCTGACTCCAAATCCACGCTCCAGCGCGAGGTGGACGCGATGCGTAAAGATGGCGAATCTTTGAGAGATGAGATTGATTCGCTCATCGCCGAAAAGACGCGTCAACAACGATTCATCGAAAAGATGCGATCGGACCTTGACGATCGAGAGCGCGAGACGGCGGACGCCGCGGAGACGGCGGCTCGAGAGTGTGAATCCATCGCAATCGCCTGGGAGGAGGTGGAGATGATGCGCAAGGATCTCGAGAGGCAGGAAAAGATGATTGAGGAGACGGCAATTCGGCTCGAGGAAAACGTCAAGGCGTACGACGCCGACGCATCGCAATTGAGAGAACGAGAAGACGCGAACGAACTCCGCTCGAGAGAGCTTCGAGATCAAGAGGAGTTCATCGATCGCGCGGCGAGGGAGAACGACTTGCGCGCGACAGACTTGCAGACACGCTCGCGCGAGCTCGAGGCGCGAGAAGCCGAAATCGCCGAGTGGCGGCTGAAGATTGAAGATTTCAAGTCGAAACAGAGCGAGCTCGAGGCGCACTCGGCCGCGATCGAGGACGCGCGAAAGCAGTTGAACGAACTCATCGCGCGCGAACGCGAGCTGGAAGAGAAGGAGCTTCAGCTCGAACAGCGCGAAGAGGCGGCGGCGCGTCAATTGAGCGCCGCGGCGGAGGCGGAGATGATTCTCAACGAAGAAAACGCTCGATTGGACGACAAGCTTCGCAGTAACGCGCCGGCTCTCGTCGCGTCCGAGCTCGAGGCTGAGGTGGCGATGCTCAAGGCGGAGCTCGAAAGAGCTAAATCTCAGGCGAACGCCGCCTTCGCGAGCGCGGATATCGAGCGAAGGAGGAGAGCAGAGGAAGATCAAGGTCGGGAAACGGCGGCTTCGTCGCACGAGCTCGTTGAGGAGTCCCTCGAGACGCGAACTGCGGCGTTATTGCGCGCAAACGCGCTGCTAGACGAGCGCGAGCGCGAGATGGAAAAACGAGAGGCGCAGATTGCGGCTGAACTGGACAGAATCGAGAGCGATACGCTACGTCTGGTGTCTCTGCAAGAGGATTTGAATGAAAAGATGCGCGTCGCCGTAGAGCTCGGAGTCGTCGGATCCGGAGTCGTCGGAGTTGACGAAAACGCTGCCGAGGAGCGACGAAAAGCGTACGAAATTCGTTCCGAAGCTGAGCAGATCAGACTCACCGCCAAGGCGCACTTGGAAGCGGCGATGGCATCCGCCGAAGCGGCGCGAGCCGTGCACTCGGCGTGCGAATCGCACGAAAAGACGAGCGCGGAAACCATGTCTCGAGTGTCGAGCATCGTCGCCACAGCGATCCAGGTGGCGCAACGCGAAGGCGAAGCGCTGAACGAGCGCCGTCGACAGCTCGATAGCTCGAGAGTCGATGCGTACGAGGAAGAAGAGCAGAGGAAGATGGACGTGTTGGACGCGCAACTTGAGTATGTCGAACGCGCGAAATCCAAGCTCGACAAGCGCGAAGCGGCGATGCGAAGCGTCGCACACGCCAAAGCATCCCATCGCCGCGCCATCGAGGCGGTGACGAGAGGTTCGTCAGAAATTATCGCCTCTCGCGCGCGTGCGTCGCGACTCCTCGAGGAGACGCGCGTCGCCGCCGCTCGATTGCGAGACTACCTCGAACAGGGCGAAAGCCGATTGACGCGCGCCGCGAGCGCGCTCTCCCCGGCGGATGTCGCGTCGCTCCGTCTCAAGCTCGCCGGAATCGTCGGCGTCGCCCGACGCGTCGAAGAAGCGGCGGAGGAAGACGAACACATCACCCCGGGACTCAAAGGTGACGCGTTCGACGACATTCGAGACGTCGACGCCGTCAACCGACGACTCGCCGATCGACTCGCTGCGCTCGAGCACGAAATCCGACGCGCCGCTCGTTGGTTTGAAGATCTCCGCGAGCTCGTCCGCCTCGCTCGCGCGCGCGATGTCGACGACGGAAATCTCTAGCGTTGTCGCTCGGGCTATATATATAAGCGGACGCCGCCACCGCCGCCTTGTAATTTCTATAATTTCAACAATCATAGTATCATTCGCGCGGCCGTCGTCGGTTAAAACGAGTCAAACAAGGTGCAGTTGATTCATTCGTTCACTCTTCACACGTCGCCTCGCGATCGATGTCGACGACGGACGACGCCTGCGTCGAGCGTCGCGAACAGTCGGACCTCCCACTGGATGCGCTCGAGCTCGAGCGACGGTTGCGACGAAACGATGACGAAAGGAAACGACGCGCAGAGAGACGCAAAGCAGTCAAAACCGCGACGACGGACCCGCGGGAGAACGCCGAGGAGTTTCTGGCGAAGCACGAGGCGGGGTGTCGAGCGTGTCTACTCGCGATGCGCGACCTCGTCGCCGGGATGTCGTCGTTGGCGGTGAGTGTAGAGGATGACGAGACGACGAAACGACGCGAGGCGTTGATGGCGGTCAACGCAGACACGCGCGCGTTGGACCGCGCGCTCGCCGAAGCGAGTTACTACCTCACGGCGTACGACGCGCGAGCGCGAGGACGGGCGATGGCGGAATTGAGGGAAGAATACGAACGGTGTGCGGCGGTCGTGACGCCGCGGGCGAGGTTTAGGTTTAAATCGAGAGGGAGGGAGGCGCGCGCGGGGGCGTCTGCGTCTGCGAACGCGACGAATAGCGTCCAAACGGAGGGAAGTCCATCGTCGGGGCGGCGGTGTAGCGAGGGCGACGGCGGTAATGAAAACGAAAACGACGACGGACCGGGTGTGCGCGATCGCGTCGGTGAGACGGTGGTGATCAGAGACGTGGATGAATCGGAAGATTTCGTGTTGGAGCGGTGCGCAGATTGTGAAATCGTCCTTCTCGGCTGTGCTCGAGCGTTGCGAGCGTACGATTTGCGACGGTGTCGAATCTACGTCGCGTGCGTCGCTGGAAGCGCGCACGTAGAGAATCTCGTGGATTGCGTCGTGTGCGTCGCCGCTCGACAGCTTCGCGTGCACGCGGCAAGACGAGTTCGGTTTCACGTGAGAACATCGTCGAGGCCAATCGTGGAGGATTCGCGAGATGTCGGTTTCGCGCAGCTCGTCGTCCCGACGGACGACGCGTTCATTCGAGAGATGCTCAAATCGCGTGGTCTCGCCGAGGATACCGGGGCCTGGAAAAATGTCGACGATTTCAAATGGCTCAAGGCTTCGCAATCGCCGAATTGGAGACTCTTGGAAGAGGACGAGTATCGCGCCGACGCAGATGCGATCTTAGCGTCCATTCGCAACGCGTCATCATCCACTGACGAACCCTAAGCAAGCCGCCGGAGTCGTCGTCCGTTACGTAGTGGTAGTTTCCTTTTGTAGTTTTCTGTAGTTTTCGCGCGCGCTGCGATGCCGATCACACAACACAATCTATGCTATAGCGCTAGTAATACACAAGGATTGATGGATCGACGCGTCGTCTCTTCACGTTCGTCGACTCCTCCGCTCCAAACTCTCCCGAAACGCATCGTTGAAGAATATATCCTTGGATAAAATCATTGACGACGCGTTGCTACTCGAACGACCACCTGCGGTCGTCGTCGATGACAACCACTCTCTTCTTCGTCCACCGAAAGCCTCCTCTTCCCTCTTAACAACCACCATCGTCGTCTCGACATCCTTTGCCCACGCCACCGTCTTCGTCGCCCCCGATCCCTCTCTCGCCGACCCGACGCGCGATAACGACGACGACGTCTTGCGCGTTCGCTTGCCGAGCGATGAGCTCGGCGTGAGCGTCGTCGGCGTCGACGAGGTCGATGCCGATCGTTTCGCGCTGTCTGTCCGAGTCAGCGTCGATCTCTTGTCCGCGTCTGACGGACCACGCGCGACGTCGTCGTCATCGGCGTCGGCGTCGTCGACCGACAAAGGGTGACGCGAGAGACACCGCACGAAGAGCTCGCGAAGCATGGCGGTCCGGGGTGACGAACGCGCGCGTCGGTGTCTAACGATGCGAAGCGATGCGCCGCCGGTTTCGGTGGTTGCGCTTTCGCGAATCCGTCTGCACACGTCGACGGACGGACAGACGGACGGACGCGTCGACGGTGAGATTCGCGGGAACTAAGGATGCGACGAGGGCATTACGACGATGGTGATGACGCCGACGTCGGGAATCGCGGAGACGGGTGCGGTGCCGGTGGGACGTCGAAACGTCTGAAACGCTCGGGGGGAGGAGGTGCCACTGACGAACCGTCGACGTCAGCGTCGTCGTGCGTCGTCTTCGAAGCGTCGACGAATGAAAACGAAAACGAAAACGAAACGATTGCGATGATTGCGAAAACGACGGGGGACGGGGAGGAGTTGATGTCGGCGTTGCTCGCGCCGTTGGGATTGGGCGAGTTTCGGGAGAGGTTTCTGGACGCGCGACCGGCGGTGATACGCGGCGGCAGCGGCGGGCAACAGGCGGGCAAGTTTAGCGGGTGGTTCGATGGATTGCGACAAGTCGAGGCGTACGTTCGAAGTGGGCGGGCGTTGGAGTACGGTAGAGACGTTGACGTGACGTCGTACGTGGACGGAAAGCGGAGGACGCACAACCGTAACGGCGACGATGATTCGGGAGCGACGACGTTAGAAAACGTGGATCCCGACGTGTTGATGCGTAGGTTTCGCAAAGAAAAGTGTTCATTGCGCTTGTTGCACCCGCAGACGTGGCACGACGCGACTTGGGAAATTCTCGCGACGCTCGAAAAGTTTTGGCAGTGTGCGTGCGGATGCAACGTATACGTGACGCCAGCTGATTCGCAAGGGTTCGCGCCGCACTACGACGACATTGACGCGTTCGTGTTGCAACTTGAAGGCGCAAAGCGATGGCGCGTGTACGAACCGTTCGCGGACGATCAGTATCCTCGCTTGTCGTCGCGAAATTACACGCAAGAGGAAGTGTCACGCCAGCGAGTCTTGTTCGACGGAACGCTCGAGGCTGGAGACGTTTTGTACATGCCGCGCGGTACCATTCATCAGGCAGAGTGCGCGTCTGGAACGCACAGTATTCACGCCACCATATCGACCAACCAAGCGAACGCGCCGGCGGATGCTTTGGAGGTTTTGATTCCGAACGCGCTCGCGGCGTTTATTCAAGAGAATGTCGATTCGCGAAGAAACCTGCGCGTCGGTTGGGCGGAAGCGGCTTTTGAGGAGAAGGAGGAGAACGACGAAGACGGCGTGTATGTGCGACCTCGAACGCAACAGGTGCGCACCTGTGTCGAGCGTTTCGCTGAGAGTTTACTTCGTAACGCCTCCTCCTGCTCCTCCTCCTCCACGAGTGATCCGCGTTCTGCCTTTGTCGGCGCGCTCGACGACGCCGTCGACTCGTTGGAGGCTCGATTCATGCTCCAGCGTCTGCCCCCTCCCGCGACACACCTTTATCGCGGTGTCGCTGAGAATACCGGTGCGACGGCGGCGGCTGAACTCAGATCTGGCGCTCGTAAACTCGTGGCGCGTCAAATGTCGGGCGGTTTCGTCGTCATCCACGACGGCGTCCATCTCGTCGTCTATCACCCATTTCAAAACGCCCGCGACGGCAGCCATCACAGAGTTTTCAACGTCGTCGCAGAGACAAACGAGGCCGGTAGACTCGTCATCCCGAAAGCTCTCGAAGAAATTGCCGAGGAAATGTTCTTCGACGGCGGCGACGAAGACGCCGAGGACGGCGTCCCGTTTGACGCGCGGCGGCGCATCGATGAATTCTTGGTCGGTGCGACGGCGGATGGATCAAACACATTCAATGACGACGACGACGACATCCGGGCGTCGTGTCTCGATGTCCTCGTCGACGCCGTCGAATGCGGGCTGTTCGCAGCCTTGCCTTCGTCCGTCTAGCAAGTAGTATAAAATGAGCTCACACCTGTAATCTAGGTTTTCCAAATTATCGATCCTGGTCCGGCGAAAGGGCGTAGCTCTGACCCATATACGAGCACCCGCGTCGCGAAGACGCGGGTGACGGGTTCTCCCATACTAAGACGCGTCACAGCGTCAGTAGATTGCCATCGGACGAAACATCGTCCGTCACAGACTCGATGGCCGAGTGGTCTAAGGCGCGAGATTAAGGTTCTCGTCCGAAAGGGCGTGGGTTCGAACCCCACTCGAGTCAAATAGGACTTTTTTTATTAAAATACGTGCCAAATGTCCGTCTTTGCAGACGAAACGCGGGCGAAAAAAGACGACGGATGACGCCACGGGGACGACGGTGGGCGGTATCCGCGCGGCGACGGGTATACCTCGCAGAAGAAGTAGTAGAGCCAGCCGAAGAAGACAAGACGCGCGCACGCACCGACGAGATATTTACACTTTTTTGGGGTGCTGGACTCATCGGCTGTTCCAAATCGTCGAATCGTCGTTCGTCAAACGCACGCGCGCGCGCGCGAGATTTCGATTTCAATCGTTCCGGCGGGACGCCATCGTTCGACGCAGTCGCGCGACGATTCTCCCGCGGTGTGACGGTCATCGCGCCGCGCCACGTTTACGTACGCGTTTTCTTACGCGGGTGTTTGAAAAATCCTCGTCAACATGCCTCGTCATCATGCGCGCGCACGACGAAGCGACGGTGGAGGCTGGCGACCGTCGACGAGTACGCTCTGGTGGTTGACGCTTGGGATAACGACGCTGGCATCGTCGTTCGCGAATGCGGTCGACCCGATCGAACTCGCTCGAACCGAACGAACCGAACGAACCGCTGAAACCTTAAATTCGACAATTGCCGCACACCTGGGCTTTGCTCCCAGTACTTCACTACAGGCTCTTGACGACGCGCGCTACGTTTTGGATGTGCCTGATGACAGGCGTTCTGCATCCTCTGTGT
>Ga0181573_10000159_pt1 | contig 68604 bp, 46 predicted proteins | sample 101ome_25_FD_148643 | JGI IMG/M metagenome (GOLD analysis project Ga0181573, IMG submission 148643) | Coastal salt marsh microbial communities from the Groves Creek Marsh, Skidaway Island, Georgia - 101409BT metaG (spades assembly) | ecosystem: Environmental > Aquatic > Marine > Intertidal zone...
ACCACGTCGTCCATCGATGTGGCAGACTCGAGGGTCGCCATCAGCGCGGCGAGCAGCGTCCTCGACGCCGTCATCGGCTGCTCCAAGACTGTCGTGGTGGTGGTGGAAGTGGTGAGCGTGAGCGCGAACGTCCCCCCGACCGATCTCCGTCTCCGGCCAATCGACGACGTACCCCAATCGAGCACCCCCAGGTATCCGCTGCTCCGCTCACTCGCATCCATGGAATGAATACTCGCCAGCTTGTCACGAAGCGTGGCGACCACGTCTGTAGAGGCCATGACACACTGCGGAGTTCCGACTCGAAGTTTGACTCAAATTTTTGTCTCGGAGAGCGCTCACTCACGAGTCTTCCCTGCACCCGAGCCTATCCGTATCGCACCGTGGCGGTGTACGGTGGTAGAGTTGCGAGGTCGTCGCTAGACGCTGCTGGATCGAATGGATCGGTTGCTCGCATCACTCCCACCGGCCCAGTGCTGGTCGGCGTTGTACCTGACGACGGGCGTGCTGGTCAGCTTGCTGAGCCAGCACGTGGTCAGTTGTCCGCACGTCGACCCGAGGCTGCACGTCATTCCCGCAGCCAAGTGGATGTCGACGCTGGCCGTGTCCATCGTGTCCCACCTGTCGGGGCCGATCTCTCCACCTTCTGATGATCGCGCCGCAACAGAGGGGAGACCAAGAACGAGAACGAGAACGACGAGTTCCGCGAACGCTAGGGATGCAACAGCGACGAAAGCGACGAAAGCGACGAAAGCGACGAAAGCGACGAAAGCGACGAACGCCACGGACGCCACGGACGCCACGGACGCAGCAAAGGTGATGATGACGCTGGTGCTGGGCGTGTTGGACTGCACGGCGTACCTGTTCTTTTGCCTCGGGTTTGAGCGGTGCGGGGCTGCGGCGTCGGCGGTGGTGCTGCCGGCGATGGGTCATGTGCTGACTGCGGTCTTCTCGGTGACGTTGTTGCGGAATCGGTTGAGCGTGCGTCGGTGGTGGGCGGTGGGGCTCGTGTTGGTCGGGGTGCTGGCCAAGGGATGGGACGTGGATTTCGAAGGGCATGCATACGTGCGGGTGGGGTTCGGTTATCTTGCGTTGGCGGCGTTGTGTTACAGCACGATGGGGGCGGTGTACGAGACGGTCGTGCGGTGGGGGGTTGCGCCGAGGCACGCGACGATCACGTTGTGGTCGAGCGGGATGGGGACGGCGGGGTGGGTGGGGTATTATTGTTGGTATTGGTATTCCGTTCGCTCCTCGGACGGCTCGCCACTCGCACTCGGGGTCCCGGAAGGGTTGGGGGCGTGGGGTGTGCCGTTGGCGGCGTTTGTGTGCGTTTATAACGTCCACGTGTACGTCCAGGGGATGACGTTCCGGGCGGACGGGGCAATGGGCGTGCAGTTGGTGAACGCGGTGCGGGGATGGCGTTCCTTCGGGATGAGTGATGTGGTGATTGATGGTGATCGGAATGAACCGTTGTAATGTTGTGCGAAAGTATGGTGGTGATGTACCGTCATGCGATGCACTGCACTGCCCTACCCTACCCTACCCCCTCCTACTACTTACCTCCTACTTCCAGCCGGCGTCGTGACCCAGGACGGCTTTCGGCTCTGGATATTGGCCTGCATCGCCAAGGCTTGCTGTGGACTGAAATAGTTCATGCAGCAGTCGTTGGTGTAGTCCATGAAGTTGTTGATGGCGTCCTTTCCGGGCGAGCTCGGACAACTGTCCTGTCCGACGGGGCAGCCGTAGTTGGTGTTGCCATTGGGCGTGTCGGCGACTCCGTCGCCCAACCCACTGCATCCTTGATTGAACACGTGGTCGAGAGAAAAGTTGTGGCCCGTCTCGTGTACCATCGTGGCTCCAAGATTGTAGGGAGACACGCTTCCGGTGCCGGGGAACGTCGTAGGGTAGTTGTACTGCATCGTGTAGGTGTTCAGGCCGAGCTGGGCGATTCCAAGCAGCCCAGTGCCCTCCCAGTCGCCAGAGTAGATGGTGACACAATCGTTCCACCCGAGCGTCGACGTGAGGCTGTTGAGATAGCTCCAGCCACTGTCGATGTTCGAGTTGGACCCGAGATTGGCCATCCACTGCGTGTACCCCGTGCTACTGGTACCGCTACCGCGATCATTCCGACAATTCAACTTCCTCAGCTGGGAGAACGAGATTCCCGCCGAGGCATAGGCGTTGTTCATCACCGTCAGCTGCTGGGCGAGCCGGGAGTCGGTGAGGGTCTGGGTCGCCTGACAGAGGTACCAGCAGACGGGCACTGTCGCGGCGAAGTTGTTCAGCACCCCATTCGAATCGATATCAGCATTGGTCATCCTGGAAACGGGCTTTCCGAAGACGGCGATCTGGTCTTCTTCGAACTGCTCGGCCTGCTCCCTGGTGGCCCCCGCCGTGTCGCACCGCCTGGGGGCGCCGTACGACGTCGGATCGAGCAAGTCTCGTCCAGTGCACGTGCCGCTGTTCTGGTAGCTGACCACGATACCCGTAGAGACCACGGGGTTGTACGCGGGCGTGGCGGCGGGGTCATACGCCGCGACGTAGCACGTGTAGAGCGTACCGGGGTTGACTGGCACCGACGCGGACTGGGTGCCCCTGAGGATTCCCGTGACACTCGCCATGGTCGTGGAGGACCACGATGCTTGGTAGATCTTGCACTCGACGTTGTACCGCTCGGTGGGAGTTCCGGCGGCGCCATCCGTCCAGGTGATGGTGACGGCGTTGGCCGTGTTCCCAGACTGAGCCACGTTCGTCGGCACGCCAGGCTGTCCCCCAGTCGGAGGCGGGGGTGGCGAGGGAGGAGGCGGGGACGGAGTCGGAGGTGTTCCGGGCTCGGTTATGGGGCAGTTGGGCGTGGCGGTCGTCGCGCAGCAGCAGAACCTTTCCGAGTCCGCGTACGACCCGTCGCAGGTAGACGCGCTACCCTCGTATTGCAGGGAGCCCGCCCAAACAGTGGGACCGTCATCGTAAACCCCACTGAAGAGCGGGAGAGACGAGGTGTCGACTCCCAGGTAGTACAGGGAGACGATGCGAGCACTGCTGGCCGTGAGCACGGCGCGTTGGGCTGCCTGGTTGCACGTCCTTCCGAGGCCACTGCACGTTGCCGTGCAACTGGCTCCCGCGGCCGACTGGACCCAATCGCTCGGCGTCACGGGCGGCGGGGTTGGCGGCGGCGGCGGCACCGGGTCGTCCAGGCACGTTTGCACGTCTGGCGAACAAGAGGGAACGAGAAAAACGAGAGGAAATGAGTGAATGAGTGAATGAGTGAATGAGTGAATGAGTGAATGAGTGAATGAGTGAATGAGTGAATGAGTGAATGAGTGAATGAGTGAATGAGTGAGTGAATGGCGTCGCGCGAGTGAGCGAATCGTGGCAAGTGAGAGGGTCGCCTTTGTCGGCTCGAGGTGGTCGATACCTACCGTCGCACTGGGCCGCGCGCTGCTCCAGATTCAGCGTGCAACAGTAGGAGTTGACGAGCGTTACGACGTTGGTGTACTGCGTGTACTGGGAGTTCGTTGCGAAGCAGCTGCCCCCGACGGTGTAGTCGTTGGCGCCAGCGCTCGCCTGGGCGCTGTACCAAGAGATGACCCCGACCATGGTGTTTGGATTCGAGTCACTGCCCAGCGGATTGCTGTTAGACATCGGGTTCCCGAAGTTGACCAGCATGGGAGATCCCGTGGAGCCCGCGCGCATGGTCGATCCGATGTACAGCTGGTTGGGAGTCTGGAGCTGGCCCAGCGAGTCGGTGCGCATCATCCTTGCGCCGTCGTTGAGATTCATGGCGTATCCCAGGGCTGTGATCTGGGCTGCTGGCCCGGTCGTGAATCCATTATTGGACACGAAGCTGTACGAGCACGTCCCCAAACTGTAGTACGGGGACACCACGCCCGGAGCCAAGCCGACCAACCCTTGCGGCTGGTTGATGTTCAGCAGCGAGACGACGGCAATGTCGTTGGCGCACTTGCGGCGCGAACCACTCACCGTGCAGGTGTCGGTACCACTGCAGTAGAAGGTAGAGGGAAAAGCGCCGGAGACCTCTGCCTGAAAATAGGATCCCCCGTCAAACGGGGCGCTCTTGAAGTTCGCCGCGGAGAACTCGACAGCGCCTCCATACGAACAGAAGCAGCTGGCCGTCGTCACGGCAATGTTGGGACCAATCAGAGCCGCCACACACTTTTGTCCTGCAGCCGTCGCGGTCGCCGTCGCCGTCGTGTCGGTGGTGTGTGAGAGGGAACGCGAACGAGAGGAAGGACGAACAACGAGGAACGGACAACGAAGGACGAAAACGTACCGGCGCGGATCCCAGTGGTGTGCTCGATGCACCCCGTGGAGCTCCACGGCCACAGTTCACTCGGAATGTCGAGCGCGACAGTGGGATCTGCCGTCGATCAAGTGTGCGAGTGAGAGTGACTGCCAGAGGCCGCAGAGAGCGAGATGCGACAAGCGAACGACTCGTCGCGACATCACGTACTGGAGGTGGTGAAGCTGGTCACCTGGGACATGGTGAACGGCACGTTGGCAGCACCGTACTGGCGGGCGGTGGCGTTGGTGGCCGGCGGTCCAGCGCTGGATTCGTCGATGAAATCGACCGAGCCAGTGTCGAGCATTTTGCGCACATACGCGATGGCCGCATCGCCTTCTGGGCTCGACATAACACCTTGCGCCATCGCGGCGAGGTGGAGGAGCCAAACAACGAGCAGCATATCGACGGCAAGCGTTCTCGAATTCAAAATTCTCGGTGTCGCGCGCCGTGGTGGTGGTCCGCGCCCCGTCGTTATCTCGTCGTCTATTAGGTCGTACGTGGACGGTGCTCGATCGAGATCGAGGCGTTCTTGTTGCGTTGCCGAGGCTTTGATGATACAAGAACAGTTGTGTGCTGCCTCGAAGAGACGCGCGTTGTTCATTCGTTCACAACGAACGCTGCCTTTCGTTTCCATTTCCCCTTCACACACTCACAAGAACTCGACGTCCTCTCTGCGTATCTCGACCACCGTCGGCAATCCAAACACGTCCACTTCCACCTTGACGACCCCGTCGCCCCCCTCCGCCAGCACCCGGCCCTCAAAGTCCTTGAACTCACCCGCCACCACCGCGATCCTCGGCGAACCCGAACCGCCTGCGTCCGAGTCGGAGCCTGCGTGCGCTTCCGCGTTCCCTCTGACTTCGTCCGTCGAGGAGGACCACGAGCTCGTCGGTTCGTAGTCTGTGAACAGTCCGCCTCCCGTCGTCGCCTTGTCCTCTTCCTTGTCGTCGTCGTTGTCGTCGTCCCACCAAGACAAGTCGTCGTTGGATCGCGTCGGGCTCGACGTGGCGGATGACCTGAAGCTCCTCGCATCTTCCGTCTCGTCCTTCGCCTCGTACTCCGTGGCCGCTCCCATCATCCAGTCGCCACCGTCGTCGCCCGCACCAAAGTCACCGAGCCACGCGCCGAATTCGTTGACCGCGCCGTCTCGATTCTCCAGAGTGCTTCCAAATCCGACCGGATCGTCAAACGTGTCGAGCAGGAGACCCTCGTCCTCGCCAGAGCCTCCGCCGTACCACGACGACGCACCGTCGTCCTGATCCCATCCGTCCGAGCCCTGGCTGGACGAGAACAACCCACCCCTACTACCGTCCCTATCCATATACCCGCCTCTGTCTCCATCCCTGTCGCGTCCTCGTCCGCGACCGCCGTCCCGGCCGCCGCGCTCCCGGCCCCTGCCGTAGTCCTCAAAGTCGTCGAAGGAGTCCTCCACCTCGCGCTTCGGACCGAGTCCCAACTCCTCGCGCACTTCTTCCTCCGTTATCGCCGTGAGATCCTCCTGCCACGCGGCAAGGGACGCGACCAGCTCGCTGTCCGCGGGGATTGGGAACTCCTCCCCCTCGAACACCTCCCGGTGGTGGTAGCCCAGGATGTTGATGTTCCCCTTGATAATGCTCGCGATGTCTTCCGTCAACACGGCCTGAACCAGCACCCAGCCCCCTCCCTCGTAGCGCACCATCTTGTTGCCCATCTTCTCCGTCTTTGGACTCCACGCCCGCACCCGCTTCCACACGTCCCACGTCTCGATCTCTTGCAGGCTATCGGCCGTACCTTCGACCTCTGCGGCCTCCCGCAGCTGCTGGTACCGCCGCTCGATGTTGGTGCACGTCTGCTTCTCCCTGCCGATGGTGACCCGCAGGGCCCACCACCGCCGCTCGCCGCCGCCGTGCACCCCAGTCACCGGCCTCATGCTCCCGTCCTCGCGCATGTAAAAGTACTTGCTCCGCTTGATTTCGTTCTCCTGCTTTCCCACCGTGTAGGACGAGGCTGGCGCCGGCGCGGCGGCCATCTGCCTGCCCGCCCGCCTCGGAGAGGTCCTCCCGCCCCCGCCCCCGGCGCGCCGCTCCCGCTTCTGCATCGTTGTCGTCGTCGTCGTCGTCGTCGTCGCAGCCACGGCCGTCTCGCCTTCGCTCTCGCTCCCGTCAACGTCGGTCTCGTCCTCGCTGCTGACCATCTGGTCTTTGTATGTCTCGAAGAGCTTGGACGCGAGTCGACGGCGACTCTGAGGCTCTGCGTTGGCAATCACGCGTCCCAATCGCACCGTCGATGACCGCATCTGCCTCTGCACCTGGCGGTCCGGCCGGACCCGGGCGTAATGCGTTGTTGCATGAAGTTGCAGGTCCACGAGACGCATGCCGGTCGTCGTTCTTTCTCTCGGCGTCTCGTCGTGGTCTCCTCTCTCCCCTTGTCTTTGCGTGTGTGCTACGCTGTTCGTTCGTATGCTCTATTGCGTGTGTGTGTGTCACGCTGTCAGACGGTTTTGCCGCTCAAGTAGATAAAATTGCTCGCCCACACTGTGCCCGATCAGATCGGTGCCGATCCGTGCCGTCGTTACGTCACGCTTGACCTGGCGTCTCCAGCAACAGCGCCTCCATGCTCTGGTGGTCACCACCGTCACCATCGTCACCACCGTCACCACCGTCACCACCGCCGTGGTTCCGCCTCACCGCGGCGATCGACTCGACAATCTCCACCGGCAGGAACCCGATGGCCTGGAGCATGTTGGCCACCCGCAGCAACAGATCGAGCTGGTCCACGGGCCGCAGCTTGAGTACCATCGACATCACGGACGCCAGCGTGACCATGCTCCGGTCCGTGAACGCATGGTAGTAGATGTACGAGAACAGCGCCATCACGATCTGGCAATCCATGCGATCCGTCATTCCGCCGTGCCCAGGGATGGACGAGCCAAAGTCCTTAATGTTGAACCCCCGCTTGAATCCAGAGGCGAAAAAGCCGCCAAACGGCGCGATGGCGGACGCAAACAGCGCGAGCGCCACGGCGTGGAACTGCATGGGTGCCGCGTGTATCGTGATCTCGTGTATCCGCCGTTGGACGCTTTCCGGCAGCTTGCTCTCCACGTACTGCACCCGCTGAATGAACTTTGGCTCGGCAAAGAGGCTCACGACGTCGATCGGTGCAAATTCTCGGGGCTGGAACGTCTCGGGCGGCTCTGTGCACTCCATCGGCTGCCAGATGGACAGGTCGTGGCGAGGACACGTGAGCCACGACGACTTTGACATCCATCCCGACAGGTACCACGACGCCAGGATTGTCCCGAAAAAGCCTGTTGGTATGGTGGCGTGCGGCGTGAGCAGGCGATGTGTGTGTGTGATACGATGTGTGATACGATGCGAGTGCCGCCGACGAGTCGCCACCCACGGTTTCGACGACACAACGTACCCCCGATAAACCCTTCCCACGTCTTTTTCGGCGACAGCTTGATCAGCGGCGTCCTCCCGAAGAAAAACCCGGCGAGGTACGCGGCGATGTCGTTGACGATGACGAGCGACGTCGGGAGCAGAAACCAGATGATCCCCTCGAAGATATTCGACACGAAAAACGAGCTCGGCAGGAACACCGTCATGAGAATCATATGGGTCCACGCAAACTGCCCGAACTGATACGTATAGCTCCCCTTCTCCAACCCCAGCACGAACCACCCGAACCCACACGCGTACAATGTATAGCTCACCATCGTGTGCCTCCGCACCAACGTTCCCAACAGCCGCACCAACATCACACTCCCACTCATCTCCACAATCAAGTTATTCTTCACAAACCGCACATACACCCAGAACGCCGCCACGAAATAAAAGTACCACTGCTGTGCCCGAAACCCGGGCAACTTGCGCTCCTGCTGCGCCTCCCGAGCCAACTGAAACAGCTCCTTCACCATCACCGTCTGAATGCTAAAAATCAGCCCCATCAACGGCACATGACCCGCGTAAATGATCGCCGCAAACGAGACCATCAGCACCAACGTCGAGTACAAGCGCACCCTGAACGACCGAAGCTTGTTGCCATGTTCGGAACGGATCTCCTCCGTGTTGAGCCTGGTGAGCAAGAGCAGGGGAGACGCTTCGGGGACCTTCGACGCCGACCTGCTGCCGCCCCGCTGAGACTTGGACCTGGACCTGTTCCTTCTTCCTGCGCTTCCAGTGCTCCGAGACGCCCCCGAATTCCGCGCCGACCTCCGCGCCGGTCCCTCCGATTCCGACTGCCCCCGCGTCACCGGACCCCGACGACGAGTGGACGACGACGACGACGACGACGGTGCCATGCTGACGACGACGACGAAGACAATCAGTATGGGGAGTGGTCGCGACTGGAGGTCGGGCAGAATAGAGGAACGCACTCCACTCTAAATTTCTGGGCGTATTTCACTGAACCGCAACCGGCAACGGTCACCACAGCACAGTAAGTATCGTCAAGCGTCGCGCATTGACCTCGTCGTCGTGTCGCAGAGAATTTGACGACCCGGGCGAAATTATGAGTGCAATCAAGAAATTCGCCCCGCTCCTTGACCGTGTGCTGGTCGAGCGAGCACGCACCGGCGCACAGAAGAGCGCTGGAGGTATTCTGTTGCCGGAGAGTGCGAGCAAGGTACGTACGCGGATGCTGGCTGGCCGGCCGGCTGGGTGACGGTGGTCGCCGATCTTTCTCGAAGGAAGGCCGCTGAAAGCCTCCCACGCAGCGCGCGCGCTCACACCTTTTCGTTCCACCCGTCGCTGCAGATGAACGAGGGGGCGGTCATCGCAGTGGGTCCCGGGCGGAGGAGTCTGACCGGCGATCTGATTCCGGTGGGAGTGAAGGCCGGAGACAAGGTGCTGTTGCCCGAGTTTGGGGGCGTGCCGGTGAAGCTCGGGGACGGCGGGGTGGACGCGCCGGAGTACGTCGTGTACAGGGACGAGGAGCTGCTCGGGGTGCTGACCGGATAGTATGTGGATAGTATATGGATAGTATGTGGATGGATAGTATGATCGAGATGGTGGTGCATTTGCACCTTGCAAGGTGAAAATGGGGAAAAATTCTCTCAACAACAACAACAACAACCTACCTACCCGCTTCCCAGCCGCAGCTCGGCCCCGAGAAAGTCCTTGACTTGCTCGTAGGTAACGAACGCGATGGCGATGCTGGGCACCACCTTGACGTAGTTGGGCACCAGCCCCTTGAACAGGGCCCCCACCCCCTCCTCCCGGCTCGTCCGCACGAAGCAGTCGACCATCCCCTTGTACGCCACCGCATGTCCCCCCTCCGCGTGCAACGTCTGCGCCCCCGCCCACCCACTCACCTGCATCCGCCGCCGCACGGTATCGAACGGATACGCCACCGTCTGACCCGCCGTCCCCGCCACCGCCCCACAACTCAGCTTTGTAAAGATACTCAGATCACGCTCATCCGCATACTCATTCTTCCTAATCAAGTACTCCTTCAGCGACTCGTACACCGAGAAGTTCAACCCCACATACGGCATCACCCCGATCACACTCGGCAGCCACCCCCGCCACAGCGCCAGAATCCCCTCCTCCGCCACGATCGACCGCGTCGCATGCACCATACCCGTATACTGCGGAGCTTTCACAGTCCCCTTCGTCGTTGGCTTCGCCGTCTTCGTCGCCGTCTTACCACTCGTCCCCTCCTGAATACTGATCCGCCCCCGAACCATGTCCATCCAGTACGTCGCCGACATCCCAATCACCCCCGCCACACTCCCCGCCCCCAACCGCCACAGCGGCGTCAGCGTCCCATCCTCCCCCCGATCCATCAAATAATGCGATATCCTCCTGGACAACTGCTCATACGACATAAACTTGATCGCCTGATTCGGAAAGATCCGTATACAATTCAACCCATTCCCCTTGAACAGCCCCCGCACCCCCTCCTGCCGCCACATATGCCGAGTCCCCTGCCACACCCCAGTATACACCTTATCATTCCCCTGCACCTGCATCAAAATCTTCAACCGCTCCAACGGCGCCACCGCCGTCCGAGACACCGAGCCCGCGACCCCCCCGGCCAACAGCGACTTGCTGATCTGCGACCACGACATGTGCGTCTTCTTGCTGTTGCCGTCGTTGTTCTTCGAAGACGATGACGACGAAGACGACGACAACGACGGCGCGTCTTCCTCCTTGGGACTGGCAACCACGGGGACTTGTCGCCCGAACCCACCACCATGACCAAGGGGGGAAATCAGCGTCACCCCCGCCCCTCGCATCCACGATCCCGTCATCCACGCCGACAACGGCATCGACAACGCCCCCTCCACAGGGTACATCCCCCGGACGGCGACTCGATCAGCACCCGACACGTCCACAGGCATGGTTTCGACCAATCGGGAGACGTCTCGGCGAGATTTGGCGGAATTTCGACTCGTTCGTCCCCAACCCGCCGACGTTGAAGAATCAACGTCACGCACAGGTAGATATACGGAGTATTCTACCGTGTAGAGTGTAGGAACGTGGATAGAGGTGAATCCAATGCGTAGAGATGAGGGACTCGCAAAGTTTTCTTCTCGACTCGCTGACGATGGGTGGTTCAGCACGCGTCGTGCATTCCACTCCACGGGTACGGGTATGTCATTTACAAGGTCCTGCGTGGACTGGTGGAAGGGGAAGGGCGAGCGGGGTACGAGCCGGACGGGATTCGTTCGAATCGGTCCGTAATTCGGGATGCAGGAGCGGCAGGGCGTGGGGAGCCCGCACACACACGACACCAATCAGCGCCACGTTCGCGCTCTCTCCGGATCATCCGGATCACGACGATGTCTATTACTACGACGAGCCGTACGACGTCGTGGTGGTCGGTGCTGGGCATGCGGGGGTGGAGGCCGCGTTGGCGCCCGCTCGGTTGGGTGCAAAGACGTTGCTGTTGACGATGTCGTTGGATAAGATTGCGTGGCAGCCGTGTAATCCGGCGGTGGGGGGTCCTGCGAAGTCGCAGTTGGTGCATGAGGTGGATGCGTTGGGGGGGGAGATTGGGAGGGCGACGGATGCGTGTTATCTGCAGAAGCGGGTGCTGAATATGAGTAAGGGTCCGGCGGTGTGGGCGTTGCGGGCGCAGACGGATAAGTTGGAGTATAGTGGGTATATGCGTGGGGTGTTGCAGGGTCAGGAGAATTTGGATGTGCGGGAGGGGATGGTGACGGATGTGCTGGTGGATGGGAATGGGGGGGTGTCGGGGGTGACGACGCACTTTGGGTTGAGTTATCGGGCCAAGGCGGTGGTGTTGACGACGGGGACGTTTATGAATGGGCAGATATGGGTGGGGAAGAGGACGTTGGGGGCGGGGAGGGCGGGGGAGGGGGCGTGTACGGCGCTGACGGGGAGCCTGGTGGGGCTGGGGTTTGAGACGGACAGGTTGAAGACTGGGACGCCGGCGAGGATTGATCGGAGGACGGTGGATTATAGTGTGCTGGAGGAGCAGCCGGGGGATGCGGCGTTGCGGTGGTTTAGCTTTGATCCGAGGGCGCATCGGGTGCGGGAACAGGTACGGGGTGGTCGTCGTCTCTCGCTCGCTCGCTCGCTCACTCGCTCGCTCGCTCAATCGGTGCTTTTACATCATCAGGTGAGCTGTTGGTTGACGCATACGAGTGCCGAGACGCATCGGATTCTGCGGGACAACCTGCACGAGACGCCGATCTATGGCGGGTGGGTGGACTCCAAGGGGCCGCGGTACTGTCCGTCCATCGAGGATAAGATTGTGCGGTTTGCAGACAAAGAGTCGCATCAGGTGTTCCTGGAGCCGGAGAGCCGGAGCACGCCAGAGCTGTACGTGCAGGGGCTGTCGACGGGGCTGCCAGAGCGGCTCCAGTTGGGCCTGTTACGGTCGTTGCCGGGGCTGGAGCGATGCACGATGATGCGGCCGGCGTATGCAGTCGAGTACGATTACCTGCCGGCCTACCAGTGCCATTCGACGCTCGAGACGAAAAAGGTTGGGGGGCTGTTCTTCAGCGGGCAGCTGAACGGGACGACGGGGTACGAGGAGGCGGCCGCGCAGGGCATCGTGGCGGGTATCAACGCGTACAATCTGGTGGCCGGCAAGAAGCCAATGATCCTGCCGAGGGAGAGCTCGTACATCGGGACGCTGATCGACGACCTGGTGACCAAGGACCTGCGCGAGCCGTACCGCGTGCTCACCAGCCGATCAGAGTACCGGTTGATCTTGCGCGGAGACAACGCGGACAGGCGACTGACGCCGATCGGGCGGGAGATTGGCCTGGTCGATGACGAGCGGTGGGACGCCTACCAGGCCAAGGTGCGCAACATCGAGTCGTCGCTCGCGTCCCTCGAGGCGGCGCGGGTGCGGGAGGACAGCGACCTGGCAGCCGACGCGGAGCGGGTCAGCGGGCAGAAAATCACGCAGATGATCAGCCTAGCGGAGATTTTGAAGCGGCCACACGTCCACTTTGACGTCCTGGAGCGCCACGGGCACGACAGCGGGCTGTCCGAGACGGAGAAGGAGGCGGTCGAGATTGAGCTCAAGTACAGCGGCTTCATCAAACGCCAGCAGAAGCAGCTGTCGGCCGTCGCGGCAAAGCACGCGAAGAAAATCCCGGACGACATCGACTACGACTCGATCGGCACGCTCTCCAAGGAGAGCCGCGAGAAGCTGTCCAAGATGCGGCCGACGACCATCGGCCAGGCGAGCAGGCTGGGAGGCGTCTCGCCGGCCGACGTGAGCAACCTCCTGATCCACTTGGAGACACAGAAACGGGCCGCCGGCGGGGCGCGCCCCCCGACGACCAAAGAGAAGCGCAAGGCGATGATGGCCCAAGCGATGAATATGAAACAGCGGGCGACGGAAGAGGAAGAGAAGCAGAAGGAGTTCGTCCCGTGATAGGTGTCAGTTTAATCACAAGCCCTTGCGAATGATCAGATTCAGAATACCCTGAGGTCCCGTGAGAATTTCCGACACCTGGCGAACGGGCGAACGGGCGAACGGGCGAACGACACCGGGCGAAGCGCGAGTGAGAGTCAGGGCGGACGGGCGAGGAGCGATTGCACGCCGGTCGAGTTCAATACCTACGAACGACAGCAGCGCCACCCAGACGATCGGGCTCACGTCCAGCCCGTTGAACGGCTTGATCACCTTCCTCGTCGGATCCAACAGCCCCTCGGTGCTCTTGAACGCGACAGACCACGGAAAGTCCTCCCCGGAGAGCTCGGGCGACCACGTCATCACGATCCTCACGATCATCAGCAGCGTGTAGACCGTCAGCGACGGCTTGAGAATGTAAATCAGCGTCTGTGCACTGGAAGAGTCCAGCCCCGCGACGGCGTCGATGGCCTCGACGGGCAGCGCTGCCCGGGGCCGTCCTCGCCGAGCGGTGAACGAGGACTCGGACTCGGACTCGTAGCGTCGCCCGAAGGTGCCGTTGCACCTGGCATTGTACACTCGCGCGGTCGCTCGTGTACTCGTCGTCGTCGTCGTTCTCGTTCTCGTTCCCGACCGGGATGCCGACCGGGAGATCGAAGACACGCACGTCATCGTGGGTTGTTTCAAAAGAGAGACCTGCGTTCTCAGAACTTCTAGAGAGTTCGGAACTCACGCCACACAAGTTATCTCTCATGTTTTCTTCCACGCTTGCCGCACGAGTCGCGAGTACGAGAGGATCGATCCACAGTGCCTCACGCGTGCTGTCTTGTTCCCGTTCCCATCTTCGCACCGCGCGTCGTCCTCGCTCGTCCTCGACCACCCTGACGATGGCAGCCACCTCGGACTCGTGGCCTCAGGAAGACACGCGGCGGATGCTCCACGCGGTCTACCGGGTGGGTCCCATGGATGAGTACTGCAAGTTCATGGAGGCATGCTTCGGCATGAAGCAGCTGCGCTACAGGGACATGTGAGTATTGACCTCGACCGTCGTGCGCTCGTCGCTCGTGCGCTCGCCGCTCGCCGCTCGCCGCACGCCCAGACTCACTCCCTTACTGCCTCACTCTCTCACTCTCGCTACGCGCTACGCGCTATGCGCTCCGCTCGTTCTCCAGTCCGGACGAGAAGTATACCAACGCCTTCATCGGTTTCGGTGGGTGCTGACCTCGACCGCCGTGCGCGATCGCCCTGACGCGCTCACTCGCGCTACGCGCTTCGCTCGTTCGCCAGGCCCGGAGACGACCAACTTTTGCATGGAGCTGACGTACAACTATGGCGTGGAGAGCTACGATATTGGGACTGGTTTCGGTCACTTTGGTATTGCCGTGAACAACGTGGTCGAGACGTGCGAGAAGATCAAGGCGGCCGGGTACGAGGCCAACATAACGAGGCCGCCGGGACCGGTGAAGGGCGGCAAGACGCAGATTGCCTTCGTCAAGGACCCTGCCGGGTACAGCTGGGAGCTGATCGAGCGCCCGGACTCGACGATTACCGAGCCGCTGGCCCAGGTGATGCTCCGCGTGTCTGACTTGGAGCGCAGCATCAAGTTCTACACCGAGGTGCTCGGCTGCAAGCTGTTGCGGAGGCGGGTGAACGAGCAGTACAAGTACGAGCTCGCGTTCCTGTCCTACGGGGACGAGGAGGATACTTGTGTGTTCGAGCTGACGTACAACTTTGGAGAGCATACGTACACCAAGGGCGAGGCGTATGCGCAGGTCGCCATCTCCACGACCGACGTGTATAAGACTGCAGAGTCTGTCATCGCCGGCGGCGGCACGGTCGTCAGGGAGCCCGGCCCCGTGCCGGGCCTTGGCACCAAGATTGTGTCCATCACCGACCCGGACGGTTGGAAGATCGTGTTCGTGGACAACGAAGACTTTTTGAACGAGCTCAAGTAAGTTGCTTGGAAGATCGTGTTCGTGGACAACGAAGACTTTTTGAACGAGCTCAAGTAAGCAGCGAACCGTCGTCGTACACCAAGTGTGCCAGCCACTCTTCGTTCCCGCTCGTCGCCCCTTTGATCGGGCTCTTGATCCGCTTGACGCATTTCAGGCCCCGGGCCGCCCACCCCGCTAGCACCCGCTCCACCACCTCCTCCCGGACGGCCGGGTCACACACGCCACCCGCCCCGATATGCTCCTTCCCGGCCTCAAACTGCGGCTTGACCAGCATCACGACGTCCCCGGTTCCACCTCTACCCATAACGCTCTCCACGGCGTCGATCATCTTCAGCGTCGATATGAACGACACGTCGAGCGACACAAAGCTCACCCGCGCGTGTTCCGTGTCCAGCACCGCCGGCGCCCTCGCCCGCAGGTCTTCCAGCCTCAGATGCCGCAGGTTCGTCTTCTCCATCACCGTCAGCCGCGAATCCTGCCGAATCTTCTCGTGAACCTGTCCAAACCCGACGTCCACCCCGAATACGTGCCCGATACCGTGCTGCAACAGGCAATCCGTGAACCCTCCCGTGCTCAACCCCGCATCCAGCCCCACCCGCCCCTCCAACTTATCCCCCAACCCGAACGCCTCCAGCGCAGCCTCCATCTTCAACCCAGCCCGACAGACGTACTTTGGCACCTCGGCGGTCAATCGTATCGACCCAATCTTACTCGAATCCACCGACGTCCCACTCTTCGTCACCGGACGATCGTCCACCAGCACCTTACCCTGGGCAATAAACGACTGCACGACGTTCCGACTGTACTCGGGATACCGCTCGAGGACGAGCTCGTCAAGTCGCCGCTTGCGCGGTTTCGACGTTGACGGCTGGTTGTCTGATCGGGAAGACGACGTTGACGACGTTGACGACGGTGACGACGGTGACGACGGGGAAGCGGCGTCCACGCGTGTCGTGATCATCCGTCGTGCGCCCTCTCGCGACGTGCGCCCTCTCGCGAATTGGTCGCTGTATGAACGGACCAGCAAGCCCGTCCGCGCCGTCGCCAGTTTCAGTGCCGTCACAGACATAATGACCACACTTGTATCAGGTGGTATAGACGTGGTGAAGGGGTCAAACGAAGAATTGACTGAGGAAAGCGGCGCTTCTCGAAAGGGTCGGCACAAAAAAAAGCTCATGAATCGCGCAGAGAATATCAGGTGCGTTGATCGTCTCGTGGTCGTCTCGTGGTCGTCTCTCACGCTCGCACGACGCGCTCGGGACGAAGGACGTCGTCGCGCTCGGGAATCTCGTCGGTCGGTTGGCTTTCAGTTGGATTCCCACTCACTTCGTACGTACGTTCATTCGTCGAACGACTTGCAGGGCGTACGTCCGTGTCCGTCCCGACGACTCGGACGTCTGGGTGGTCGACGAGGATGGGAGGAAAATTCACCAGGAGGGCAACGCGCGGCAGGCCTACCGTCTCGATGGCGTGCTCGACGCAAGGCAGTCGAACGCGCGGGTGTACGAGGAGACCTCCAGGGGGCTGGTCCGGGAGGTGGTGGACGTGGGGATCAACGCGACCGTGTTTGCATACGGCCAGACGAGTAGTGGGAAGACGCATACGATGCGGGGAACTGCAGAGGATCCGGGGGTGATTCCGCGGGCCGTGGAGGAGGTTTTTGCCCTCGTGGGAGAAGAAGGCAGCGGCGACGCGTCGTCCATCGCCGTGTCCGTTTCGTACATGGAGATTTACAATGAGGAGATTCGGGACCTGTTGGCCGAGGGGGACCGCCGAGGGCTGGCGCTGGGGATCGGGAGCAGGCAGGACGGCGGGATGGTGGTGCAGGGGCTGCAAGAGGTGGTCGTGAATGGTGCGGAGGAGGCGATCGGGCTGTTGGACAGGGGGGATGCGCAGCGGCGGGTGGGGGAGACGAGGATGAACTCGCGGAGCTCGAGGTCGCACGCGATTTTCAGGATGCGGGTGTCCAGGTCCTCCGAGGGGGAGAGGGAGAGGGGGACGGAGAGCGAGCTGATGTTGGTGGATCTGGCGGGGAGCGAGCGTCTGGGCAAGACGGGGGCGGAGGGGCAGCGGCAGAAGGAAGGCACGGCCATCAACAGGTCATTGTTGGTGCTCGGGACGGTGATCAGCAAGCTGAGCAGTGCGGCGACCGGGGGAGTGGCCGGACCAGGCTCGGGGATCCACGTGCCGTACAGGGACTCCAAGCTGACGAGGGTGTTGCAGCCGGCGCTGGGTGGAAACTCGAAGACGGCGATCATCTGTGCGATGACGCCGGCGGCAAAGCATTGTGACGAGAGTCACAATTCTCTGATGTTTGCGTGCCGGGCCAAGACGATCGTAAACGAGGTTCGCGTCGGGGTCGACGGTGGCGATGGCGATGCGGGCCCCGGCCGATTGGACGAGGAGGCGGTGAAGCGGCTGGTGAAGCGCAAGGTGGAGAGCATGACGAGCTTCATGCTATTCGGAGGTGGAGATGGGCCAGGCGCTGCTGGCGCCGAGTATGAAGGCGTGGGGCCGAGCGGCTCGAGGCGGCAGTCCATGGGCGCGGCGATGCACGGCCACGTCAACGTCAACGGGGACGCCGGGTTGGGGGAGAAGAAGGAGAAGCGAGCCCGCCGGGTCACATGCTCGGATTTGAGAGTACCGACGTCCTATCCGTCCGATACGGTTTCGACGTCCGATCTCACGCCCAACATGATGTCGAGCACCTCGTCGCTCCTCGAACGGTACAAGCGGGACCTCGAGGTGGCCAGGAAGGATCTCAAGCGGGTGGCGCAGGAGAAGGGGGACGTGCTTCCAGCTCTGAAGGAGGCACAGTGGATGAATAGGCAATTGGAGAAGGATGTCGAGGGGTATAAGGCAGAGATTGCCTCGTTGAAGGCCTCGTTGAAGGCGACTGTGGCGGGCGGCGGGACGGCGGCGATCGAGGACTGCCAGCCCGACGTCGAGCCCACCGTTCCTGCGACGACTGCCACGACTGCAGCGGATGCATCGAATCCTGAGAGAGACTACGAGGCGCAGATTGCCGAGCTACAGGCCTGTGCTGATGCGGCTGTTGCGCATGTACGGTACCTGGAGGACAAGGCGGACCAGGAGAGCCGGGAGAAGGAGGCGGCCATCGCCGAGCTGGAGGCTCGCCACGCCGACAAGACGCAGTCCATGGAAAAGGCATTGCGCGACTTGGAGGACTCGTGCGAGAAATCAAAGCTGGAGGTGGACGCGCTGGAGTCGGAGGGCAAGGCGCTCAAGGACGAGAACGACGCGCTGCTGAAGCGCATCGGTATGGCATCTGGCACGCTCAACGCGCTGGACGAGATGCGAGACCTCAAGAAGAAGCATCGAGAGGAGCTCAGCAAGCTGAACGCCCAGATTCGGAACCTGACGGTGGGGAGCAAGGGCAACGAGCGGGCCGCAGAGCGCGCGTCCAAGGACACCAACCGCCTGAAGAACCAGATACAGGATCTGGAGATCAAGCTCAAGAAGGCCATTTCCGAAAAAAGTGCGCTTCAATCCGAGAAGGCGACCCTGGACCGCGAGCACCGGACGGCCAAGGCCAGTCTGGAGAAGCTGAACAAGAACGCCGAACGTGCTGCCGCTGCCGAAGAGCGCCGCCGGCAGCCCATCCTGAATGAGCTGGAGGAGACCAAGGCGAAGCTCGCGACTGCCGAGGAAGACGCCCATCGAGCGATCGCTGGTCACAAGGAGGCAGCGGCTCGCGCCGACGAACTGGAGCAGGACCTGGAGGCTTCGCGTGCCGAGGCGGCCGGCCTGTCCGCGGCCCTCGAGTCGGAGCGTGCGACCACGGCCGACCTGTCCGCGACGATGGAGGCCGAGCGTGCGACCGCCGCAAATGTTTCTACCTTGCTCGAGGAGCGCACTTTCGAGCTGAACGTGGCTGCCACGTCCCTGCAGGAGGCGAACAAGAACGTCGCGAGACTCAACGAGGCTGCCAAGCAGGACAGGCACAGGATCGAGGAGGGCGCCGCCGAGCGCGTGCAGCTCGAGGCCGCGATCGCCAAGCTTAAGGAGGAGAAGCAGATGCTTGAAGACTCGCTCGAGGCTGCAGAAGGCAAGGTCGAAATGATGGACGAGATGCAGCTCGACCTGGCCGCCGAGCGGTCCCACATCGCGACGATGAAGAAGAACTTTGAGGTCATGGAGAAGGGTCTCGAGGATCACAAGCGCGAGTCGGAAGCTCTCAAGAAGACGGTGGAAGAGAAGGACGCCCATGCGAAGGATGCTGCCTTCAAGATGAACGAGGCCGTGGCCAGGGCCGCCGAACTCCAGGCCGAGCTCGACGCGGCCGGCGGCGAGATCCGCAAGACCAAGAGTCTGCTGTCCCAGGCGGAAAACGCCATCGAAGAGCACGAGATCACCATTACGGAGATTCACAAGGAAAAGATCGAGGTGGAGAAGGCGCTGGGGGCGCTGGAGCTCGAGGTCGAGTCCCTCCGGGCGGCGAGGGCCGACGGCGAACAGGAGAAGGCGGGCCTCGACGGCCGCGTCCAGGCCCTGGAAACCGAGCTCGCGGCGGCGCAGAAAGCGATCGACGACGAGCGCGCGAGCGGCAATGCCAAGCTAGACGACATGATTGCCGTGCACGAGGCCGCCCTGCTGCTCAAGGACGCCGAGCTGGAGACGTCGAGGTCGGCGCTCGAGGCGCTCCAGCTCGAGGCTGGTTGCCTTCGCGCCGAGAACGTCGAAAAGTCGCTCGCGCTCGAGAAACTTGAGACGATCCGCGGCGAGCTGGTGGCGGCGGAGGACGCGCACGCAGCTGTGGCGTCAGAGGCGAGCGCGCTGGCCGAGAAGGCCGAGGCAGCTTTGTCGGCTTTGGCGGCGGCCGAAGCCGCGCAGCGAGCACAAGAGGAGCAACTGCAGTCACTTCGGGGCGAGCGCGACCGGGCATCCCTCCAAGTCGCTGAGGCCGTCGAGGCCGCGGAGGCGCTCCGGGCCGAGTGCGCGGCGGCCAAGGCCGCCGTGGACAAGGCAGAACAGGACAAGGCCGACGCGATCGCCGAGGCAAAAGCGAGCGTGGACAAGATGAAGGACCTCAACGCGAGCCGAGATGCAGAAAAGGCCGAGTACCGCGCCTTGTCGGCTGCCACCGCTGCCACGGCCGCAGAGACGGCAGAGGCCGCCGAGCTGCTGCGCGAGACGGCAGCGACAGCGGCCCGAGACAAGGCCGAGGCAGAAGACGCACTGCGGGTTGCGCATGCGGAGCTCCACGATACCAAACGTACACTGGCGGAGGAACGCGCCGCTGCCAAATCGACGATCGAGCAGCTCAGGAACGAGCTCAGGAGCGCAGAGTCGAAGCCCAGCGCGTCGAGCGACGCCAGCAAAAAGATGACGGCACTGGAGAGCGAGCTGCGCAAGAGCAAGCGCCGGGAAGAGAAGCTCCAGGCGATGATGTACAGGCTGTCTTTGGACGTCAAGGAATCGGGCGGCTGCGAGAACGCCTTGAAGACCCTCCGGAGCGTTCGCGAGCTCGAGTTCGACCTCGACCGTGCGCAGAACCAGATTTCGCGCCTGCGGTCCCAGCTGGCCGAACAGCAGGAACATCAGCCGCAGCGCCAGGCCAGTGCGGCCAAGGGGTCCCATCCCAAAGTCCTCGAGCGCCGAGACCAGAACGTCGCATGATTTCATGAAAACGGTATTCAATCGAAGTCTCGCTATCCGTACTTGCCGTACGACTTGCCGTCTGCCCGACGCTGACCCTGCACGGTGATCACAACGCGCCGCGGCCCACCTGGCGAACGAGCGAAGCGCGTGGCGCGAGTGAGAGAGCCAGAAGGGGGTGTGCGAAGAGAGATCGCACGTCGGTCGAGATCGATACCCACCGTAGTTGCGATGTTCGTTCAGGTAAATTCCCTGCCACGTCCCGAGCGCGAGCCGGCCGTGCGCGATGGGTACCGTCAAGCTCGGACCCATGAGGGATGACTTAATGTGAGCGGGCATGTCGTCGGGGCCCTCATCACTGTGACGGTACAAAACCTTGCTCCCCTCTGGCGCCAGCGTATCGAGCGCATCCGCGAGGTCAAGCGGCACGTCGGGCGAGGCGTTCTCGTTGATCGTCAGCGACGCGCTCGTGTGCTGGATGAAGAAGTTCGCCAGCCCCGCCTCGACCGTCTGCAGCGTCGGCTGAATCTCCTGCAGCAGCTGCCTCGTAATCACGTGGCAGCCCCTTGCGTGCGGTGGCAGCTCGACTGTCTTGGTCGACCACTCAGTCAATGGCATGTCGCTTTGGGCCGCGGGCGTTGGCGGTGCACGTATCGAATAGCGAACTGTATTCTTCGGCTTGACGTGAGAACACGAACCGAAGGAGATGCGGCGTTGTTGTTGCGCGGTGAGCATCCTCAGTTTTGATTTTTTAGGCAGAGTCGTGTTACAGAGTCTACGCCGCCCCGGCCTGAGCACCACCGCCGCCGCCCCGCCTGGCCGCTTGGCGCGCCGCTGCCTGCTTCAACATGGCCTCGTAGTCCTTGGACTGCATCTGGACGTTCGCGCCCGCCCCAACGACAGAGTCGATGAGCCCGTACTCGACGGCTTGCTCGGGCGTGAAATATCTGTCCCGCCCGATGTCCTTCCTCACCTCGTCCTTCTCCTTGCCCGTGAAACGCGCGATATGGTCGACATAAATATCAGTCGTCTTCTCCAACTCGTTTGCCTTGATCATCACGTCGGACACGTTTCCAAAGCTCCGGTTCAGCCTCGGCGGACACGTCTTGATCGTGGCATGCGGCAGCGCGAACCGATGCCCCTTTTTACCGGACGCGAGAATCATCGCCGCGTTTCCAAACGCCCTGCCGTACACCAATGTATAGATGTCCGACCGCACGTAGTTCATCGTGTCCATAATCGCCGTCGCCTCCTGATCAAACGCCACCGACTCCTTCCGACCGTCCTGCGTTCCAACGCTGTTGATGTAGAGATAAATAGGCTTCTCCGACGCATAATTCAGCCACAGCAGCTCGGAGATCACCAGCTCTGTCACGCTCGGCACCAGCGGCATGCCGATGACCACGATGTTCGAGTCGAGCAGCAGACTCGGCAGATCCGGCGGCGACTGGCCCGGAGCCTTGGTATCGACCGGCCCCATCCTCGTCGCTTGGCGAGTGGTCGTCGTCACCGCGTCTCCCACGTAGAAGGCCTTGGCGCGAATCGCCTCTGGCTCGACCGGCTCTGTCTTCGTCATGGCCTCCTTGGTCAGGCCCAACGCGTGCATCTGCTGGCCAGTCAGGCCGTACTTGGGACTCACCAGCTTGGACTCGGGCAGGATGAGGTCGCTGGCAGGCTCGTTGGTATCGAATCCTATGCCCATACTCGAGGCCACCACGCGGCGGGCCCTCTGTGGACTCTGTGGACTCGTCGCCCGCGGTCGCGCCGCAACCAGCGCCGTATTCGCCGACAACGTGCTAGTAGCCCTCATGGTCGTCGTCGTCGTCGTGTGTGTGTGGAAACGAGCTCGCTGTGAAGGAATTTCCTCTGAAGGAATTTGCGAGCAGCCAAGCCCTTCTCGGCCGTTCTATCGTATCCTCACGTATTGCAACGAGTGCAACGAATATAATTACATGTGTATGCACCATGATGCTCGGGCGCGTGGTCGTCGTCGTCGTCGTCGTCGTGGGGGCCCTCCGCATCAGCCAGCCTGTACGACCCTTCTCATCCTCCGGGTTCCCGGCGACTGAGAAGAATGGTGGCCCACACCCTGGGAATGCTCTGGACGACCCTGCTCCCGAAGAACATCGCGAGGCCCCACCACACGCTCGTGATCGAGAAGCTTCCGACCGCGTAGAACTGCCAGGCGAGATAGCCGACCAGCACGAGCAGGCTGACCACCATGGCGCGAGCGACGTACGTGGTGTCCTTGTTGGCGAGCAAAACTCCGGTGCTGGTGACGTCGAATCCGCAGCACAGCATGGCGACGAGCGCGGGCAGGGCGATCGACCTCATGATCGGCCAGAGGACGGCATCGCTGGTCAGGAGCTGGGGGACGAGGGTGGGGATGCCGACGGAGATGAGACTGCAAAGGACGCCAAGACAGGCGCCGCAGGAGATGAGGGCGATGGTCAGCTCGTTCTTGTCCTTGCCGGGCCGGGCGGTCGGGAGGAAGGCGAGGCTTGCCTGTTCGAGTGGGGCGCTCGTGAAGGAACACAAGCCCCACAGGGTCCACACGGACTGATGGGCGGCCATGGAGACGGGAGATAGCCGCGCAGCGGCACTCTGCAAAAACAAGTAGCTGGACGTCTTGCTGACGTAAAAGACGCCCAGGCGGAGGACGTAAGAGACCAGCTCCAGCGTCTCAACCAGATCGGGCTTGTGCCAGCGCGGCTTGACCCGACTGGACCCTGCTTTCCACAGCAGCACGCCCGCCGAAAAGCACTGCGACAGCAGCGTCGTCCACGCAGCAGCCGCGATGCCGAACCCCGAGCGGATCAACAGGAAGTCTCCCGTCGCGCTGAGCACAATAGACGTGAGCACGATCCAGAAGGGCGTCCGGCTGTCCCGTTGCGCGATAAACGAGCCCTGGAGCACGGATGTCGCGATTGCCGCCGGAAACGCCCAAGCTCTGATGCTCAGGTATTCTGCAGCGATGGGAAGGAGCACCTCGTCGCACTTTGTCAGTCGCAACAACGCCTGGCAGTTGAGCTGGAGGAGAAGTCCGACGATGGAGCCGGCGACCAGACCGATCATCAACGATGTGGAGAGGACGAGGCCGGCTTCGTCGTCCTTGTCTTGCCGGAGCTTGTCGGCGACCGTCGCCACCGTGGCGATCGTGAGCGCCGTGAAGCTATAGAAGAGGAAGTTGAATATCAGCGTGGCTGGGCTGAGGCCAGCGACGTTCATCGAGTTGCTGAACTGTCCGAGGAACACGACGTCGATGAGCGACATGAGCGGGTCGGCAATTGGGACCTGGCGAACGAAGAACGAGAATGTAATAGAATGGAATAGAATATGTAGCGCGTCGCGCGAGTGAGAGAGTCAGGGCGTACGAGCGTACGAGCGTACGTCGATCGAGTTCAACACCCACCATCAGGACGGGGACGGCAAACGCAACGATGGTCTTCATCCGTCGCAGGACGGAGCGCACCGGAAACGACATGACCGCGTCGTCGGCTGGAACGGCTCCCGCTGGCAAGTCCCCCGCCGCCGCTGCTTGGACGGTCGAGGCGGTGGGTATGTGTCGTCGTCGTCGTCGTCGTCGTGGTCGTGCGAAACTGAAGACAACCTTGAGAGGTTGCCGGCCCGTCGACCGCCCACCCAGAGGAAGGGCTCGGCGCGCCATCGCGCCTCCGTGCGTAGAGCACGTAGAGCACGTAGAGATCCGTATCCGGTCGTTCATACGCCGCAGCTCCGAATGTACCACCAGTTCACTTCAGGCGAGGGCGCCCGACAAGAAGTCTCTCGAAATCTTTTCTCGTTCGCACGTCGACTTGACCCCCTCTCGTACGTCGCACGCCGCACGTCGCACGCCGTACGCCGTATTTGAGTGACGGAGAAGGATACAGGATACCAACTTACAACGCCTCCAACGCCCCGCGGCACGAACAAGCGAACGTGGCCTCTCTCTCTCCTCCTCTTCCTCGTCCTCGTCATGTCGACCCCCGAGGGCATCCGGGCCAAGGAGGCAAAGCTCCAGCAGGAGATCGCCGAGGTGGAGAAGCACATCCACGAGCTCGAGACTGTCTACGTGGGCCAGTCGGATTGCACTGTCTTCGGCTCCGTCCTCAAGGGCTTTGAGGGTTTTCTCACGTCCAAGAACGCGCAAATCAAGAACAAAGGCCGGACGTTCAAACTGGAAGATCGGCTCTTCTCGTTGAGCAGTATGAGCAGCGCGAGCAGCCGGGAGATGCAAGTGCAGCTGGAGCACGAGCAGGCGGCTGCCATCGAGGGACGGCGGCGGACGACGGGCTACGGCGCTGGAAAGGGGTGATGACGACGAGACAGAGGCAGAGGCAGAGACGTGTGACCTAACAATGATAATTAAGAGTATGCTACCGGGCCTCGTCCCTCAAGACGTCGCGAAAGCCTCTGACGAGCGCCTCTTCAAACTTTCTGCTCACCCGCACGCTCTTGGGGTCCCGCCCGACCCGCTTCTTCTTCGTCCCATCGTCCACCCGCACGCCACCGTCCCGACACTCCACAAACGGCTTGACCCGAATGCTCATCATCCCCAGGCGATTCCCAAACACCACGTCCGTCATGTACCGGTCGCCCACCATGGCCAGCCGCGACGCAGCCACCCCAAACCACGCCTCCACCTCTTCCCGCACCTCGTCGCTGACAAACGGCTTCTTGTACTTATGCCGCAGCACCCGCACACCAAGCTCCCGCTCCAGCAGCGCCGCCTCCCGCCCCTCCGGATCGTACTGCCGCAGCCCCGCCGAATTCGAATAGAGCACCACGTTGCGTTCCCCAAACACCACCTTGGCCTTTCTCAACGACTCGGCCGCATACGGATGAAGCTGATGCGCGTACGGCAGGGTCAACGTGTGATCCTTGTCGAAGAGAACGCCGCGAATGTTATGGTCGGCGTGGAGCTGGGCCCAGTCGATGTTGCGAATGTCGGGGGTGTCCACCGTCGGCAAGATCGGAATCCGGGCGGCCCGCTCTCCACGGGACGGCGGCGAAGCGCCCAGTTTCAGCGAGACAAATGTGGACAACAGGGAGAGATAGGAGGAGATGCCGGCGACGTTGATTGACTGCAGCGCCTTTGCCACGCGGGACGGGGCGTCGTTTGCGCGAGGCACCGACGGGCCGGCCGCTTCGCCGGCCGCTTCGCCGGCCGCTTCGCCGGCCGCTTCGTCGTCGTCGGTAGATCCCGAGACGGTAGACGGGTTGGACCGACGACGCGTCGTCATCCTGCGCCGTGTCGGTCGCGCGAGCCCGTGGCCTCGATGGTGTACGAATTGTACGATCGTACAAGTCGAGAAGTCTGCGTCTGCGTGGGGTCGGCGAGCCGTCTCAATCCTCCGATGGGGACAATGACAGTGTCGTATACCACCCCGATGCGTGACGACGACTGGGTTCATCGTTCGAAGCACCCAGAGAACGTGAAACGGGGCCGAGATGACCTTGGAAGTGACGGATTTTTGAACAAGTCACTCAGGGAGCTCTCCGACTCGACGTCGCAAGCAGTTTCCATTCGACAATAACAGACACACGCGTCGGACGAGCCACGGACGGAAATGTGTTCGGTGTGAAGGTGCAGGGCGTTGCCAGGGCCAGATTCTCTCGGGAGTTTGCGAGAAGATGGGCAGCTGCGTCTCGAAACCCGAGCCCTCGCCCCTGTCGGTCGGCACCGGTGAGAGTGGTGAGCTGAGCTTTGGAATGGCACCGGTGCGTCCGTCAGGGTCAGGGGGCGAGGAGAGAGAGCGCGCTGCGCTACCGAGTCATGAAAATCCGTCCAACTCGGCTCCACGGGGGTCGAATTCGCCGCATACGTCGCGTCCGAACGACGATGCTGCTCAATCAATCCGTGACATGCTCCGGGGGAGAGAGCTTGGCCAAAGAGTACGTGAATCCCGGTCGGGAACGTGTCCGTCACCCAGGGTTACTCCGAGACGTTCGGGTTCGCTTCAGTCGCTCGCAACCTGTCCGCGAGCCCGCGTGCCCGTCGACGATTCGCGCACGTGCGCGCTAATCGGGTGCTCGCCACTCACCACGCACCACGCACCACGCACCACGCACCACAGGGGGAGAAGATACAGGCAGAGCTGGGCCGTCGGGCGAGTCCGACGAGATCGAGTGCGTTCAGTGGCGTCACGGCGGATGGGGACGTGAGTGTGCATAGTACGCGGAGTGTGCGGAGTGTGCGGAGTGTGCGGAGTATAGAAAGCGAGTCGAGGAAACAAGAGGCCGCGGTGATGGTGGGCCCGGGGGGCGAGGAGGTGCAACTGAGCATCGTGTCGCGTTACAAGTCGGCACGCGGCGAGGAAGGGTTCGGGGGATTTGGTTCCCCGACGGACATGGGCAGGGAGACAGATATGGACAACGGCGACGGCGACGCGGACGCCGAATTGATGGCGATGCTCGGTGCGCGGTCGCCGAACCTCGGGTATCCGTCCCTCACGTCGGGGTCGAAGGCGGCGGCGACGCCGCTTTCACCCGAAGGCCTTGGTTTGGGAGGTGTATGCGATGCAAATGCATCGCCGGAGGGCGAGCCGCTGGCGACCGCGGACGCGTTTGCGTGCACGGGGTACATCCAGGTGAAAGTGCGGAACACGTCCACCAAGTCAGCTGGGAACGCGGAGACGGAGGTGATGACCGTGACGACCACGCACGTGCCGATGTCGAGGCCGTTGCCCGTGTGCCTGACGTACGAGCACGTACTGACGATGCTGGGGTCGATGCTCAAATGCGACGTCGTGGAGGCCACGTCCACCGAGGAAGAGATGCAGTGGCACGTGAGCGTGGCGGAGGAACTCGGGACGCTGATGGTCGATGGGAAGGTGCTCGAAGAGGTACAGGCCAAGGCAAAAGGCGAGGTGATGGCCGGGAAGAAGTTTTGCCCGCTGACAATGTTGGATCCGCGTCGAGAACGGTTGATCGTCGCCGACATGCAGCAGGACGACAGGTTCAGCGGCCACCCGATGGTCACTGGGCCGCCACACGTGCGGTTCTTCGCCGCGACATGGATTGTCTCCGACGCGCACTCGAGCAGCGGCAAGGACCGCCACTTGGGACCGGGGGAAGGGCGCCAGCCGTGGAAGTATGGCATCCTCTACCTGGCTGATAAGGCGCCGAGGAGTGCTCAGAGTATCAAAGACATCGAGGGCATCCTCAGCGAGTCCTCCAAGGTGTTATCGATGGCGATCGACGAGTACAAGCTGAAAGCGATCAAGGAGCTACTGCTCGTGGCCGGCCGGACCCGCCGTCGGAGCCTCGATGCGCTCACCGGCGTCCAGCGTGCACCTGACGGGACGACAGGCGACGTCCCGAATCCCTCGGGGCCGTCGGCGTTGAATTCCACGAATGAAGACGCAGTGTCGCTCTGGTTGAACGACAACAACACCGACCTGAGCGATGACTTTGACGACGGCGTCTCCAAGATGAAGTCGGCGGTGGACTGCTTCCAGGACGGATGCATGCTGGTAGAGTGCGTCGTAGGCACCAAGTATGCAATCGGATGGACCGTAATGCACGTCAACGATGCGCTCTCCAAGCAGCTCGAGTGCGACACCCAGCCTATGGTCGGGGCCGGGTTCTGGGAGTTTTTCATGACGGACATATCGGAACGTTCCTTCTCGAACACGCTTGTTCGCGAGAACCGGCCGTTTGAGCTGTCGGTGACATTCCAGAATACCATGCATCCCAATGCAGCGATGCACGTGTTGGAATTCAAGCCAGCAGCAAACCTCGCTCCGCCGCCGGGGAGCCCGCGCTCGACGGGGTCCGCCGGCGAACGCTCGGTGCAGAATCCGAATCGAAGCATCAACCTGACGCTCGGGTCTTGGCAGTCGTATGACTCTGTCCCGTCGTCGGCGGCCATCAATTCGATGCCAAGCTCCCATTCCCCGAGAGGCAGCGGAGAGATCAAGCGGTTCTTCTTCGCGCACGTCAAGCCTTCGAACAACGGCGGCATCGGCATCAGCGGTCGCTCGCTGCAGCTGTCGAAAGAGGCGCCTCGAGTGTTCAAAGACATCAGACTGGGGCCGCTCATCGGCAGGGGAGCGTACGGCCGCGTGTATCGCGGCAACTGGAACGGGAACGTCGTCGCCGTGAAGGTCATCGCGTCCGAGCAGAAGATCAAGGAGCGGAAACCGGCAGATTCCAGCCGGCCGGACACAAAGGGACTGCACGAGGCGGTCTTATCGGCCGCGCTGTCGCATCCCAACGTGCTTCACACCTACCAGTACTCCTTCAGGCACGTCCCCGTGTCGGCGGACGTCGAGTCGACCGACGGCAAGACCGGGGGACCCTCCGATCCACGTGGGCCCTCCAATCCATCCGTTTCAGGACGGGGGGATGAACCGGCGATCACAGAGCTGTGGCTCGTGTCCGAGTACTGCAACCGCGGCCCGTTGCTGACGGCCATCGAGAACGGCCTGTTCATGATCCAGGGGCGGGACAGCGGCGCTGGGAGCCATTCTGCCGACCCGCCCCTGGGGTGTGGATCGCAGACGAACCTCATCTACATTCTCCAGACCGCACAGGAGATCAGCGCCGCGATGGAGTATCTCCATGGCCACGATGTCGTCCACGGGGACCTGACGGGAGGCAACGTGCTGCTGCAATCGTCCGACAAGGACGGCCGCGGCTTTACCGCAAAGGTGGTCGACTTTGGGCTGTCGCGCGTGTGTGCAGGTGGCTCTCTCAAGACGAGCAAGATGGGATGCGCAGAGTACATGCCGCCCGAGCTCATCTCTCGGGGCCTGCTGACGAAAGCGGGAGACGTCTACGCCTTTGGAGTCATCCTCTGGGAGTTGTACATTGGCAAGCGGGCGTGGGAGGGCATGGAGCCGGCCGACGTCCTGGCCAAGGTTTCCAAAGGCGAATCGTTGGAGTTCCCCGCGCATACCCCCCGTCGGCTGAGAATCCTCGGGGAGCGATGCCTGTCGACCAACGGCGAGCAGCGGCCGACGTTTAGCGACATTGTCCACGAGGTCAACACGATCCTCGCAGACACCATGACGATCCTGAGGAAGTTCCTCGGCGTCACCGGGTCATCGTCCGTGTGACGACTGACGACCGAATTCTTTTCGACTCGGGATACGAGATATCTCTCTCCTCTTACGAAGTAATCCAATCCAATTTTCACTTCTTGACTGCGACGACTGTCTTGTGACGCGGACTGTTGTTGGTGGACACGACGTCAGCAAATCCGGCGGCTCGCAGCTCGCCCTCCATGTCGAGCGCAACGTAGTCGAGAAGGTACGGTTCCGTGGACTTGAACACCACGTATGGCACGGCGTTAGAGAGAACCCTTTGAAAGGCCGGCGTTGTCGGGTCCATCTCCATGATGCACAGTACGCTACCCTTCTTCAGCTTTCGATAGGCTTCGCTGAAAATGGCTCTCGTGGCGTCCTGCGGGAGCTCGTGGCAAACCAGACACATCGAGGCCATATCCAGCGACTCGTCGTCGACGAAGGCGAGCTCCTCCGCCGCCCCGTGTTCCAACGTCAGCAGGCCGGACTCGATCAGCTCATTGTTCAGGTATCTGCCGACCGCAACAAAGTACGGGCTCAGGTCCACCCCCAGGACGCGGGCGCCCGGAAAGGCCTCGAGCAGCGCGACGGAAGAAAGCCCAGTCGCCGCTCCGATGTCTAGAATCCGGGGTTTCTTAGGCAGCGCGATGTCCAGCTTCTCGAGCGCCCCTTTCACCTTCTCCGAGAAGCTCGAACGCAATCGCTCGTCGCCGTTCGGATCCAGCGACTCGGCCGATCCCACTTCGTTGAAGACCGTGGCGTGCACGCTCCGCGCCGCGTTGGTGACCTCGAGGGCGGCGTCGAGCGACAGGTTTCCCTGCGGGTAGGCATGAAACGGCGCACGGTAGTAGTCGGGCGTCCGGACGCCGCTCGTCGTCGCCTCCAAGACGGCGCTGCGCCAGAAGGCGTCGTCCAGGTCCAGGTCGTCGAAACGATCATCCCAGACGCCCATATCCCGACCGCGCTGCATGATCTTCGACCGCGCTGCCTTGGCGGCAGCGTTGAAGACGGGGGGAAACGTGAAGATAGCTTCCACGACGCGCTGCAGCGTCGTCGAGGGAGCAGCCATTCTCGCTGGTGGGGGTCCGGTATCCGAAATTCGAACGAAAACTCTTCTGCTCCGAGAAGGGAGGCTCCCGTCTTGCCCGGACCCCTTCCGAAGCGGAAGTTCCACTCAGCATGGCAGAAGATGCGTCATCGTCGTCCGATGCCGCTGACGAGCCCAACCGAACCTGGACAATCGGATGCGACCACTACTCGCGCTCCGCTCGGCTCGTGTGCCCGGACTGCGACCAGGCATATTGGTGCCGCCACTGCCACGACGCGGAGCGGATGGAGGCCGAGCCCGACCCTCGTCACCGGCACCAGCTGGACCGATCTCGGGTCACCGGTGGGTATCGACCTCGACCGACGTGCGACCACTCGCTCGCTCCTCACGCGCTTCGCTCGTTCGCCAGAGCTTGTCTGTGGCGTGTGCTCGACCCGCCAGTCGGTCTCGTCGTTCTGCACGAACGCGTCTTGCGGCACGACATTCGGAGAGTACACCTGCCTCAAGTGCCCCTTTTTCGATGACCGGACCGAGCGGCGGTACTTCCATTGCGACGAGTGCGGCCTCTGCCGAGTCGGTGGCGCGGAAAACTTCTTTCACTGCAAGACGTGCGAGGGGTGCTTCGCGAAAAGCATGGAAGGCAACCACACGTGCGTCGAGCGGAGTCTGAAACAAAACTGCCCGGTCTGCTGGGAGTACCAGTTCGACTCGGTCCATCCCAACACGGTCCTGCGATGCGGGCACACAATCCACGTTCACTGCCTCCAAGAGCTCGAGGCCAACTGCAGCGGCATCGTTCCGACGTGTCCCATCTGCAAGAAGAGCCTGGGAGACTACTCGAGATATTGGGAGGCGCTGGACCGAGAGATCGAGCAGCACGAGGTCCCGGAGGAGTATCGCGGGTGGACCGCCCGCATTGCCTGCAACGACTGCGGCGAGGAGACGAACGACCTTCCGTTCAACTTGATGGCGCTCAAGTGCGGTAACTCAAGCTGCGGGAGCTATAACACGACCCGCTTGACCGTGCTGCAGGGAAACGGCGTCGAGCTGGCCGACTGATCGAGCGCCTGATGCATTGAATGCAGAACGAGGCCGCAACTGAACGAATTCGGAGAGTATAGTATAGTGTCATCACCATATCAGTAAGACGTCGTGTTCTATCGGCAAGAGAGGACCGCAGGAGACGAGAGACGCGAGACGAGCGAGAAAAATGCGCTCGGCAACAATTTGGTCGTTGGGAATTCGCTTATGAACCACAAGGGTATCCTGTTCGGAGGTGGCGCGCGGAGAGTCGTCGTTGTCGACAGGGAGGAGAGCGACGACGAGGAACGCAGCGAAGAGACCATCACCACGAGGCCGGGGCTGTTACAAGATTCCGGACTGGCAGAAACGCGCAGCGGTAGCGGCCAGTCGCGGCTGGTCGTGCCAAAGACGGTGGAGCGGCAGGGCCGCCGGGAGAGCGCGGCGCTCTCCCGGGGACTGACGTCGCGACGGAAGTCTGTGATTTCCCATGAGTACGTACCGCAGACTCTGGCGTCGCCGGTGCCGTTCGCGTCTTCCAGGCTGTCGGTTTCGCTGGGCTCGCGGGCGAGCACAAGCGCGAGCGAGCGTACGGGAGACGACGACACGTTCGTGCTGGCGTGGATCAACTCGGTCCTGGACCCGTGGGGCTTTGCGGACTCGACTGCCACGTCTCCGTCGTCCGTGGCGATTCACACGCACAAGGACGTCCTGAGGGATCGCATGGCGAGGCAATGGGCGACCATGGATTCGGCGACTAAGGCCGCGTTCGTGGAGCCTATTGGCAAGATTTTGGAACGATTGGCGAGGAACCCACTCCGGGTCGCCAAGGCGATGGAGGCGGTGGTTCGGACGGCTGTCACCAAGCACGCAGTCATGGAAGCACTGGGGTCGTACTCTAGGGTGTGGTTCGATGTGGCGAGCGGCCTACTCGCCGACATCGGCGCCGGCGCCGGCGCCGACGGGAGCAACGGCAGCAGCAACGGCAGCAGCAACGGCAGCAGCAGCAGCAGCGCCCAGTCTCGGACGCTCGCGGACGCCCTCGCGCTCCCTCCTCACGAGAAAGAGTGGCTGTATGGGCTGATGGGAAGGCATGCTGGCAATAGCGCGAGGCTGCAGGCCTTTGCAAAGCTGTCGCCAGAGGGATACTGCCGGGTCGCGCTCCACGTGATTGGCGTGGCGAGCTTCCTGGACGGGGTGTTTTCGTCAACGGCGTGGACAATCCCAGTCTGGGCGCCCCCGCTGTTCTGCAGGAGTACTTCCAGCAAGGAGGTGGTCCAGAACACGGTCGGCTACTTCCTCGACGAGACGTCTGACGTCCACCGCTGGCTCAAGCGGTCGGACTACCGCGTGTCGTACGTGCAGCCCGTCAAGCAGCGTTCTTCGTTCGGGGTGGAGAATATGGCCGTCGATCTCCGCGACGGCGTGACCCTTTGCCGTCTGGCCGAGCTCCTGGTGCCGGACTGCGAGCGGCTCAAGCCCCTGCAGCCGGTGACCAACACGTCTGAGCGGATCTGCAACATCGACCTCGCGCTGTCCAAGCTGGGAATGCGCGACTACGTCGAGGCGAGGCTCATTGCGGATGGCGATCGCGCGAGCACCACGGGCCTACTGTGGAACTGCATCGTTCGGTTCGAGCTCGAGACCACCCTCAACCTCAACGCGATCGCGGCCGAGGTCACTCGGCTGGGCGGCGGCGTGGTCGTGGGGTGCGCCGGGATGGACGTCGATGACGCCTTCTTACGTTCTCTGCTGGTTGATACCGGATCATCCGCGGCAAGCCACGTCATGCGCTGGGCGTGCTGCCTCTACAACACCGTCGACGGTGGCATCATCGCGGAGGACATGTCGGACCATCCCCTCGGCGGTCCCCTCGGTCGGAGGCGCGTCCTCGAATCGTTCCTTGCCCATTACGGGGTCGGCGAGCGAGGAGAAAGAGGGGGACGAGGGCGGGGGGTCGGCATGGGGCGGCGCGAGGGGTTCGGTGCTGCGAGGGGCGGCCGAACGTCGACCCTGTCGTTCATGAAGAAGGTCGACTACCTGCTCAAGCCGCTCGGCAAGGGGCACGGTGTACCCAGAATATTCTCAGAAGACGAGCTCTTGTACTCGGATCGGCCGTTGGATCAGCGGCGCCTGATCGTGATGTACGCCATGCTGCTCAAGCGGGTGCTGTCGGTCTACCACGAGCAGCACGCGGCCGTCGTGATCCAGCGATCTTGGCGCCGGCACGTCATGGACCAACGCGCGCCGGACTTTGCGAGGAAGCATCTGAAGGCGTGGATCGACGCTGCGACCATCATCCAGAGGAACGTGCGGCCGTTCCTGGCCCGCCAGCGCATCGAGACGTCGAGGGCGTCCAGGGAGGCCTTTGTCGGGCGCATCGTCAGCATGCAGGCCATCTGGAGGCAGAAGATGCAGAGAGCGGAATACGAAGCGATGCGACACGCTGCCATCGTCATCCAGACCCACTGGCGCGCCCACGCGGCCCGGCGCGAGCTTGAGGCGCGCGCGGCCCGGATCGCCCAAGAGACGGCGGCTGCCACCACCCTGCAGGTGCACTGGCGAGGCTTTGCAGCCCGTCGCGCGTTCGACACATCTCGTATCGCAGCAATCGCGATCCAGAGCGCATGGCGGATGGTCCCGCTCCGCGAGGCGTTCGTGGACGCCCGCCTGGCCGCCGTCGTGGTCCAGAAGCACGCCCGCCGGATGCTCGCGGAACGCGACCTCCGCGCCATGGAAGAGGCGTGCGTCGTCGTGCAGACCGCCTGGAGGGCATGGAATAATCGGAACGCGTTCCTCGAGACGCAAGCTGCGGCAATCACGATCCAGAGCGCGTGGCGAATGGCCAAGGACCGCGAGGTCTCGGCGCGGCGCTTGGAGGCGGTGCGCACCGTCCAGCGTCACTGGCGCGCCTTGCACCAGCGCCGCGTCGATACCGTCGAGAAGGCGCTACAAGTTGCGACGGACGAACTGGTGGCCGGGCTGACCGAGTTTGCGGCCGCGGCTCGCGCCGACCTGCTCGTGGACAAGGCCGAGCTTCGTCGCACCGAGGCGGCTGTGACCATCCAGTCGGCGTGGCGGGAGCATCAGGCGATGGAATTGGCCCGTTCGACATCCCAATACCTCATGGACGTATACTCTAGGGCGTCCAGCACCGTCAAGGAGCGAGAGGCGGCGGCCCAGGCCGCCGCGGAGGCCGCCTCGCAGGTGGCCCGAGAGGACGCGGCGGCTCGCACAATTCAGGTCGGCTGGCGCGAACGCGCCCTCGTGCGACGCGGGTATGATCTTCTCATGCAGATGTACGGCGCCGCGAAAGAGACTGCCCGTCTGAACGAGCAGCACGGCGCGGCCGTCGTGACGATCCAGGCGCAGGTCCGAGGGTACCTTGTGCGCGACCGGCACCCGCGCGCCTCGGCGTTCGCGGCCATCCGTGACCAACTGCAGGCCGCGACCGACAGGGCTGAGGTGCTCAGGCGAGAGAATATTGAAGACCCGACCACGCTCGGCAACATGACGCGGGTCGCGCTCGAGGGGCTGCGGCACGGCAGCGACCTGCCGGAGGTGCGCGTCCTTCAGGACCTGGCGCGCTGCCTCGGAAGCTCGAAAGCCTGCTGCGAGCTGTTCCTCGCCGGGTCAGGCGTGCAGCATCTGACGAGCGCCTTGATCAAGGTCTCCCGGGACCGGATGCGCGAGGACAGTGTGGAGCAGGCCTTGGCGTCCCTCGAGGCCCTGGCGTCGTGCGGCAGGTTCTCCGACAGGGCCGGCGCGGCGCTCTTGGAGAAGGACGGCGAGGACACCAAGCGCCTCTTCCAGCTTCTCTTCCAGTTCAAGGACGCTCACGAGCTGTTCCACGCGCTGATTAGCGCGCTTTGTGCCGTCGGAAAGGGCGTGCAGTTCTGCCGGGCCGTGGCCTCGTCGGAAGACCTGTCCGGCTCCCTCCGCGCCGTGCATCGCGCCGTCTCCGTCAAACAATCCCAGGTCGCGTCGTACTTGGCGAACCTGCAGGGCCGGCGTGGGTCCGAGGTGTCGATGGTCAACGCCGGGAGGGCGCTGCACCGGCTCGACAAGCTGAGTGCCGGGTTGGTCGCGCTGATGGATCGCATCGGGGTGGAGGGCGACGGGGGTGCTCTCGGGTCCAGCGCGACGCGGGCGCTCTCGTCCCCCGCGTGTCGGAAGACTGCCAAAAAGACCAGGAGCTTCTCGACGCCCGCCTCCCGGGCCAGGACGCCCGTGCCGATGCTGGCGATGACGACGCCCGCGACGGTGACGGCCGGGACGACGGTGACGGCCGGGGCGACGGCGACCAAAGTGGTCCCCGCGAGCGCGCACAAGACGCCACACCGCCGGGTGCTTGGAAACATCTCCAACTTGCAATTCAATTGAATTGATTGAAACAATGAAACACGTCTATGCTAGTGCTCGGGGACTTTCTGGGATATTTGCGGCAGGCCGACGCATTGGCCGCCTTCGCACACGCTGTACTCGATCCGCAGTTTTTCCGGCTTCTTCCACAACCACTGCCGGATGGCCGCCATCGTAAAATTGCTCGGGACGACCTGGCCGTCGCACTCGAGGATCACCTGGCCTGGACTCGTTGTGAACGTCTTTCCGTCGACGTCGTCGCCCTTTGTGTACAACACGAGCTCCTTGTGGCACTCGACGCCCTTGGACTTGAGACGCTTGATCACGTAATCGAGCATCTTTTCCACCTCGAGCACTCGAGGCGCCGTCAGGGGCGTCTGTCCCATCGGCGGCAGCCCGCTGCCCCGCTTCGGCAGCAGCACGAACGGCATCTTGAGCTGATTGGAGACCGGGTAGACCCCTTCCAGGACGCACTTGGCGACCCACTCGGGCACGTCCTCCGTCCCATCCATCTCACAGCAGTTCTTCTTCCACGGTAGAGAGTTGTGGTCGCCCGATACCATGACCATCGTGTCCTTCGAGTCGGCAAACGGGAAGATGGCCGTCCTCGGGTTTGCCGCCGCCGCCGTTGCTGTCATCGACGGATCTGCCCCAGCGCCATCCGCGCCCTCGTTGCCTTCGCCTTCGCCGTTGCCACGTCGTGACAGAACGCCGCGCTTCCAGTTGACAAATAGCGTCTTGAGCATGACCTCTGCGACGTTGAGCTTTTCGTCGTTCGGCGCGTCCGGATGCCCCAGATGCTTGGTATACGACTCGCAAAGGAAGCAGCTGCCAGGCGACAACCGTCCGGCCACGACCCCCAAACTGGACTCGGGCTGGAACCACGTCAACGCGCTCTGCGTCGGATCAAACATCTCGGCCCGGAGCTCGCCCCACGCCGAGTCGGGAACCGACCCCAGGTCCTCCACCTCTTTCGCCTGCGTCACGTCCCACAGCATCACGTTCCCCTGCCGGTCTTTCGCGAGAAAGTGAATTTTATCCGTCAACGGCGCGAGCTTCTGGATCGTCGTCATTCCCGGAATCATCGACGCCGGCACGTTTGCGCACGTGCCGCACGACGCCCCACCCGCTCCCCGGTCGCCAGTCTCGCCACCGATCCTGTACCTCGTCACGCTGCTCGACGCCTCCACGCCCACCCACACATCCTCTCCCACCACACACATCCCCGTCACCACCTCTCCGCTGTCAACCACGAGCCGGGACGCCCCTGCCGCAGACCCACCACCCCGTGTCTCTGTCCGATAGACGCATCCGTCCCGCCCGGACGAGTACAGACAGCGTCCCGCGTCTCCGTCTCCGCCTCCTCCTTCATCCCCTAGTCCATCCCCATACTGCAGACACCACACCGAGTCCCGATGACACCCGATCGTCCCAGCCGCATCCCGGACCGCGTCCGAATCCAACATCCGCAGATCCCACCCTTTGACGAGCCCGTCCCCTCCACCCGAGTACACCACCCCATTCCCGCCATCGACCACCGCACGCACCGTCCCGTCGTGCCCCGCCAACACCCCCACCACCGCACCCGACCGCCCGTCCACGACCACCACGTTCTTCGACCGCCCCGCCAACCCCACGACCAGCACGTTCCCGCTGCCGTTCCCGACGCCGTCGCACGACGCGATGCAATACGCACTCTGCTCTATGCCCCGGAACGCCAGTCTCCGTGCCCCCGTCTCCACGTCCCACCCGAAAACCTCGCCCCCCAGCCCACACGAGGTCAACGACGACGTCGACGACGAAGCCAAGCCAGTCACCTGCGAGTACAGAGTACAGAGTACGGACACAAACACGAGTCAGGAAAACGACAACGACGACGACGACACACAATCCACGTACGTAGTCCGAGTGCCCCGACAGACACCGACTCGTCCCGTCTTCCCGCCATACCCGACACGTCGTATCCGAACTGCACGTCGCCACCAACCCATCCCCGAGTCCAACCACGTCGTTCACCCAGTCCACGTGCCCCTGCAGCGACTGCACAGGCCGCACAGAACGTGCGCCACCCTGCACCCCGCTCGATGCCGTCGTCGATGCCGCCGACGCCCCAGACACCTCAAACACGTTCACCAGCGCATCCCGACTCGCCGTGTACATCACATATCCATCCCCTCCTCGACCCCCGCCGGCATGATGATAAAACGCCTGGATCGACGAGCAATGCGGGTGGTACGCCTGAACGGACGAGTCGAATTCAAATCCACTGGGTTTGGCGTTTTTTCCCCTGGCCGTCACTTCTGCGTTGTACGAATGGGTCGGAAACAGAAAGGTGACGGTCCGAGTGTCCGCCGCCGTCGCTTCTGGTCGACGAGACATCGTGTTTGCTTGTGTCGGGCGAGTTAGCGTGAAGGCAGTGTTGTGTGAGGGTGACGATGCCGATTGGCGGGGAGGAGGAGGATGAGGACGAGGATGAGGAGGATGAGGAGGAGGAGGAGAGAGAATGGCTGGGGATCACGCGGGGTGTCAGAACCAGGGCAAGTCACCGGCCAAATTGAACCAAGGCGACGGCGACGGCGACCGACCACCGCCGTGCCGATTCGACCGTCCATCACACGTCGGACGTACGTCCGACGTGTGATGGACGGTGGTGGTCCCCGGCAGCACGAGTCCGTCCTCCGCGACGAGTTGACGCTCGGGACCAGGAGCGAAAGCAAGGAACACGCGAGGAGAGACGCATAGAGAGCGAGCGCGAGAGAATGACCCCCACGTTGAACGGAGCCAGACGTCGGTTGTCCAGAGTCCCAGTCTTCCAGTTATATCTTGGTTCATTTCATTCACCGTCAACGTATATCACGTATATCTTACTTAGCATATCTGTCCGACGCGTGGTCATTCGCATCAAATCGAGCCCAGCATTCCCTCATCAATCAGTTCGTGGCACCTCCAAATTCGCCTCCTAGCCCTTTCGTTCTTTGCTCGTTTGGCTCGGCGGAGAACATGTTCTGGAGAGTGAGTGGGCTGCAGGCGTGTCCAGTGGACGCGATTCTGGATAAGGAGGAGTATACGCTCGAGGAGCTACTAGACGAGGATGAGCTCGTTCAGGAGGCGAAGAGTCTGAACCCTCGGCTGATCGAGTTTCTGAAGCGGAAGGAAAATGTCGAAGCGTTGGTGCGGTATATGGTAGTGGGTGTGCGCGGGGAGGTGGTCGCTTCCGAGGATGCGGGGAAGGTAGGGGACGGCGGCGGGCGAGCGGGCGGCGCGGGTGACGGTGACGGCGAAGGCGACGGCGGGCAGCCGTCGTCCGCCTCGGGGAAGCGTGACGATCGAGAAGGCCGACAAGGCCGACAAGGCCGACAAGACCGGGAAGACCGGGAAGAGCGGGACGACGTGCTCGGTCGGTCTTCGATGGACTCGCTCGACTCTCAGGACATCGAACAGACGACGCGGGCGTTCAAGTATCCGTATACGGCGTGCGAGATTTTCTGCTGCGAGGTGGAAGGGATCTATAATACGCTATTGGAGAACGAGGACGTTTTGGCGCTGTTTTTCTCGATCCTGGACATGAAGACGAGGCCCCTGAACGCCATCCTGGCAGGATACTTCAGCCGGGTGATGGGGGCGCTGCTGTCTCGTCGGTCGAGCGATATCGTGCTCTACCTCCAGTCGAACCCGGAAATTCTGAACAAGCTCGTGTATCACGTGGATACGACGTCCGTGGCAGAGGTCCTGGCGCGGCTGGCCGGCGCGGACGACCCGGTCGGGTACTGCGAGTCGCCGTCGGTCACCTGGCTTGCGACCACGGATATTCTACAGCTGCTCGTGAAGAGTCTGCGGAATGATACGCCATCTGAGGGGCAGGCGAATGCGGCCGAGGTGCTCGCGGCGATCGCGAGGAGCACGGCGACGCAGCTGACAAAGTCGATGGCAAACGAGGTCTTCATGCAGGAGCTGGTGGATGCGGCTCTGTCGGAACACAGCGGTACGGCGGCGAGTCATGCGCTGAATGTGTGCCTGGCGCTGTTGGAACCGCTGACGGTGGATCCGACGATGGGGAGGTTCCCGGTGACGGATATCCACGACGTGTTACGGCAGGAGGCGGTGCGGTGTCTGAGTCAGGACAAGACGCTCAAGCGGCTCGTCGACTTGTTGGAGGTGACTGCGACCGAGAATGCGACCGAGACGGAGACTGTGACTGAGACGACAAATTCGACGACGGTCGCGATGAGCTGCCTGCCAACGACCTACGGGCAGGTCAAGCCGCCCGTGGGGCAGCTGCGACTGAAGATCGTCGATCTGCTGGCGAGCCTGTTCCGAACGACCGAGCCGATGGCCGAGCTGGCCATCATGAAGACAACGGCGGTGGCGAGGACGATGCAGATGTTCCTCGAGTACCCGTTCAACAACGCACTGCACGGCGGGGTGACGATGTTACTCACGGCGTTCGAGGAGGGGAGCGAGGAGCTGCGACGGTACCTGATGGAGGAGGCCAAGCTGGTCGAATGGCTGGTCAACGCACCGCGGACGCTGAACAACGCGTCCGCGGAGGAGAAGACGCTCGTGAGCCTCCGGAAAGACAACACGGAGATGCGCGCGGGGTACTGCGGGCACCTGACGCAGATCGCCAACCGACTGCACCGGTGTACGGAGACGTGTGACTACATGAAGACGTTCCTTGAGAACAACGAGATGTGGAACGAGTACAAGGGAACGGAGCTGGACGCGAGGAACAGGGTCGAGTCTGTGCTGGCATGGAAGTGCGGTCGGCCGGCGAGCCAGGGCGTTGGACTGCACAGCCTGTACTCGAGCAGTCTGGGGTACGCCGATCTCAGGCACGATGGTGATGACGATATCGGCGACGGATTCGACAGCGACCACAACCGCTTTGCGGCCGTCGAGGTCATTTCTCCGAGCAATGTCGACGACGGCGACTCTGTCGGGCTCGACGCTGGCGTGACGGCGATCGAAGAGGAGGCGATTTCCGCCATGGGGGGCATCGCCCTCAACGGCCTGGTGACCGATGCCAACGGCGTGACAAACGCATCGAACGCATTGAAGATGTCGCACGTCAGCTCGGGCGAGCTCAGCATGGACGACATGGAGGACGACGAGGTCTGCTTTGACATGGACGACGGCGACGACGTGGACGAGGTCGATGCCAACCAAGAAAGAGATGCAGGTACCAGCCCTGATACCGGTACCAATACCGGTACCGATACCGATACCGATGCCGATGCCGATGCCGATACCGGAGATCAAGCCGAGCGCCAGAAGGAGGCGGACGCGACGGATGGACTGCTCGTGCTCGGCGAGAGCCTCACCAAGCTGGCCGTCAGTGGCGCCGACGCCGCCTGACGGCTCGGGAATTTTTAGACCCAGCACCAACCAAAGAATCGTGTAACAAAAGAATTGTGAGCAAATTCGTTGCGAAGATTCATTTCATTTGAGGTACTGACGGACGAGCGCAATCTGCTCGGCCGTCTCGGGACTGGGCCGGATCGCCCCCGCCAGCTCCGTGCCCTCCTCCCACCGGTCGTCCCTCGTAGAAAACGCCCGCTGCACCCGCTCCAACGCCTCATCCGCACTCATCCCATACATCCTCCCCAGCACACACGCCCCGACCGTCCCCGCCCGACCCCTCCCACCCCAGCAGTGCAGGTACATCACGTCCCCCCCCTCCAACCGCCCGGAAATCTCCTCCACCAGACCCTCCAACTGCGCCATCGACGGCACCGACAGGTCCGTGATCGGACTATGCAGAAACTCCAGATCAATTATCCTCCTCGACACCTTGTACGCCCGCTTCTTCGGCGGCAAGAACTTGTCAAGGTACGGCGTCCGCAGCCCGTTCATCTCCTCGAACGTCGGCGGGTCCGACAGCGCCGACGCAATCAGCGTCGCCGGCGCCTTGTACGCCTCAAAGCCGTTCACTCCCTTCAACGGCATCTCATCCTGCGGCGGAAGCTCTCCCTGCAGACAGTAAAACGTCCTGATACCGTTGGAAACGAGCCGCTCGAGCTGCTCCTCGCCCTGCTTCCGGCTCGTACAGCGAGACGGTTCGATATGCGGGTAGCGCCCCAGCATCAGCGTCCCGGGAATGACCCAGTTACTATACTCAGAGAACGCAGTCATCGTCTCGTACGACGAGTCGAGCGCAGGGACGGCGTTTATCCTCGATGCCTGACAGACAATCTGCAGACGGGATTTGGCGTGGCACCGCCGACCGACGCGGACGACATCGGCGGTTGCCGTTGTTGCGATGGTCGATCTCGAACACGAGGCGTGTGTAGATAGAAGCATTGTGGTTTACGAAGTGAGAAAAACTGATTTATACAGTCACAGTCACAGTCACCTGCATTGCATTGCATTGCGCCTCCTCCACGTCCACGGGACGACGAAAACGACGCCCGCTCCTTCCGCTCCTTCCGCTCCTTCCGCTCCTTCTTCTTCCAGCATGTGGTGATTCGATACCCAGTTCGAGAGAGAGCATGTACTCGAAACGCATTGTGGTCGGCTACTGGCCGATATGGTACACACACCTCACGCAGGGGCTTCACACAACGATGCCGTACGTGCTGAGCGTGTACATGGTACGCGGGTTTCTCGGGGAAGATGCCGACGAGGAGCTCGTGGGCTACCGGGTCGGGCTGCTCGGTGCAGCGTTTTGCCTGGCGCAGACGTTCACGTCGTATGGACTCGGGCTGCTGAGCGATCGGATTGGGCGCAAGCCGATTATTGTGATGGGGAACGTCAGCTGTGCCGTCGGGGTCGTGCTGTTTGGCCTGAGCCAAACGCTGGTGGGGGCCGTGTTGACGAGGCTGGCGATGGGCGCGACCAACGGGATTATCGGGGCGGAGAAGGCGTATATCGGAGATAATATGAGTAGGGATGAGCAGGCCGAGGCGATGGGTTTGATCAGTCTGACGTGGGGTGTGGGGTCGTTGCTTGGGCCCCTGCTGGGGGGCGCGCTGAGCGGCCTGGTGTTTTCGTCTCGGCCGTTCCTGCTTCCGTGTCTCGTGGCGTCTGCGATCTCTGTCGTCGGGGTGGTATCGTCGGTGTTGTTCTTGGAGGAGGGGACAGGGGTGAACGCGGCGAAGGGTGGCGAGCGGGGCGGGCATGGTCGTCGCACTGACGAGGACGAGGAGGCGTGCCAGCCGCTCCGGCAGCCCGAGCCGCTGAAGGAGATTACGAACGACACGGCGGCGAGACGGGCAGCGCTTCAGAAGAAGAACTCGGATCTGTTTCGGGCGGATAGCATTCCCGCGAGCGAAAAGGTTGTCAGCGCGTTTGAGATCGAGGGGGAGCCGATCGACGCCGAAGAGTCGGAGGAGGCGAGCAGTCGGCCCGTCTGGTGGCGAGACGAGCAAGTGATTCTGGCGTTGGCGGGATATACCGGCGTGGCCTTCTCGTACATCGCACTGGACGAGCTCGTGCCGCTGTTCGCCAGCGCGAGCCGGGCAGACGGCGGCCTCGGGTACAGCCCAGAGATGCTGGCCGGGCCGCTGGCGTTCTCGGGGCTGGTGCTGGTTTTTTGGATGCTCGGCGGCTACAAGTGGCTCCAGAAGCTGGTCGGTACGAAGCATACGTGTGTTATCGGCCTTTGGATGACGATCGGTGTCGTGCTGCTCTTCCCGCTCGCCTCGGTGATTCCGATGGCCAGCGCCGGCGCCGTCGTCTTCTGGCTGGGCATGGGGCTCAAGAGTATTTCGGGATCGAACGCGTTCACGTCGTGTCTGGTGTTGGTGAATCTTGCCGCACCGAAGGAGAGCCTCGGTCAGGTTAACGGCGCCGGCCAGACGCTGGCGAGCGCCGTCCGCGCGTTGGGCCCCTGGCTCGGCGGGATCCTGTGGAGCCTGAGCCTCGCCGTCTTCAAGTCGCTTGGGATTCCTTCTGGCCACCAGTGGGTGCCGTTTGCGCTGCCCGTGATGCTCGCAGTGGGGTGTCTGTCGATCTACGGCCGCCTTCGCATTCGGGAGTGACGACACGAACGAACGAGCGAACGAGCGAACGAGCGAGCGAGCGAACGAACGAACCAACGATACTTCAACCAACGATTCATTCATTTCTTTCATTGCAACAACCAACTAAATCTTGACGTTGCCGACGCCCGTGATCTTCAACACGACCAACACCACGATAGCAACCACCTGGCGAACGAACGAGCGCGAGTGAGTGAGAGAGTCAGGGCGGCGTTGGGAGATCGAGCGCGTTGGGAGGTCGAGCGCGTCGGTCGAGTTCAGATACCCACCACGAGCAAAAGGAAGAACTGGATGCACCGATCAGTCGCTAGGCCCCTTGTGATGTCTTTGATGACTTGCCGCGCCTTCTGGTTGGAGAAGTGGATCTCGTCGAGATCTTCGCTGATTTTTGCGAGCTGGTTGCCCTGAGTCTGCAGCGTTTCTGCGGTCTGCGCGCCGATCGCAATGGTGTCGTTCACCAACCGCTCGCTCCGCAGCAGACTCTCGTCCGTCTCCTGGATGTTGCCCCGACCAAGCTCCACCAGCTCCTGCACCCTCATGCCCTTCACCTCCTCCACCGTCGGACCACCGCTCTGTACGCTCAGCGGCGTCGTGCTCCCGCTCATCAGCTCCTTCCGCTGCGCCAGCTGCGACCCGTAGGCCTTCTTCAGCCCGATGAACGAGTTGAGCTCCTGCACCAGCAGTTTTTTTCTGTAGTTGATCTCGTCCACCGGGATATTATCGAGCTTTGCCTCGTTCTCGAACGAGCGAATCAACGCCTTGCACTCTGACATGATCCCGGTCATCCGCTTGAGCTCAACGTTCTTCTTGTTGTCATTGAGCTCGTCGAGTTTCTTGAAGCCCTCCGAGAGCTCATCGAACAGGGCGTTGAGCTGCACCTCTTGCTCGTAGACGCGCTGCGAACCCTCTTCGGGCCTCAACGCGGACGGTGTGAGTTGCGACATGCCGATCCTGGAAGGAACTCTGCGCTCTTTACGCTCCCACGGGGTCTTCCGCGTGGTCTATCCGATGTACCCGGTTCTCTACGCGTCGGTAGACACGCCAGGAACCGTATCTCCGCTGAGACGACGAGAGACGTCCGGTGAGGGCGAGGTGGAAATTTGCAGGCCCGTGAACTCGTCGACGCGATCACGCCGTGGACTCTCACGCGTTGAATGGATGTACAAGGCACTCGGTGACCTGAAATCAGCGCTCTTTGGGAGGAAAAGGGAGTGTTGAGCGTTGAGTGTTGAGACGACCTTGCTCCTCGAGTTGGGGCCAACAGCCAGAGGAGGATGCGGATCACGATCATCACCGGTACATCATTGCAGCTGCGGTCTGTCCTCTTTTCAAGCCACCAGTCTGTCAGGGTACACATGGGCATCGTGTGGGCACCTCGGCCGTCTTGTAGACACCTCGGCGGTCCCGGTCGGGCCGGCCCGGCCGGCCGTCGAGGCGGTCCGGGTCGACTTCTCGACTTCTCGACCAATCGACTTCTCGACTTCTCCCGGAGAAACAGAGCCCCGTACAGGAACTCTCCGACTGAACCAAGCAAGCGGGCGCCGCGTGTCTGAACGACGACGCCATCCGCCATCGGGTCGGACTCGACCCAACACGCATCGTTTCGACGCTCGTTTCAATTTCAATTGATGATTTTGTGCCCCTAGCCGTTTGTATTGTATCAATGGCTGGACCTGGAAGCCAGAAGAACAAGGTGCGTGCCCCCCGCCGCGTTCGACTGTTCATATCCAGCGCTCATGCATTCCGCATCATCGCTGGAACAAAAACAGCTCACGGTCTCTCTCTCTTGCGCCGACGCAGGCACACAAGGCGGGGAGTCGGGCAGGGCGGAGTGCTCGACAGAAGCATCGGGATGCCAGAGGTACGTGTCTGTCGTCGTCGAGTGTCGGAGCGATCACGGCTGCGTGAGACGACCGACTTGGGGAGTGATTATACAAAAATACTATTCACCATCTTTCGAATGATCACCAATGATTCGAACGTATTTGTTTCTGACCCCTCGTCGTGTTGCCGTTGCCGTTGCCGTTGTTGTTGTTGAGAGACGCCACCTCACTCGTCGTCGACGACGTACCACACACTACCACCCCAGATGTCGTCAAGGCCAAGTCTCCGTACGGAAGCAGCAAGAGCCGGCAACAGTCGCGGGCCGACCGGATGAACGAGGCCAAGCAGGTGCGGGACAAGAAGCGACAAGAGGCGGTGCAGGCCAAGCGGAATGCGGCGGGCATGCCGCCGAGGGTGGTGGCCGTGGTGCCCATGGGGGCCGGGGTGGACCTGTCTGGGTTTTGGGGCCGGTTTGTGCAGGCTTGCGAGGGCGAGGGGGCTGGCGAGGAACGGGACGAGCATGACATCGAGATGGCGAACGCGGAACTGATACCGAGGACGGTGTACGCGGGGCCGCAGAAGAAGGTCAAGCTGACGATCGTTCCCGTCCAGGCAGCGCTCGTGGCGGACCCGTTGGCGGTCATCGAGGTGGCGAAGAGTGCGGACGTGCTGCTGTGTTTGCTGGGAGGAGCAGAGCGTTTGCTTAACGAGGAAGGCGAACAGGCGATTCGAGTGATGCGGTCGCTGGGGCTGCCGTCGGTGGTGGCCGTGACGCAGACGTCCCCGTCCTCATCCGCCAACCCGAACCTGAAGGCGCGGTCGGCGGCAAAGAAGCGAGCGACAGATGCCATGGGGAGGTTTTTGCCCGGAGACTCGTACAAGGTGATGGCGGCGGATACGGCTGTTGATTTCAGGCAGGTCGTGCGGAACGTCACGGACTCGGCCGTGAGCGTGCCGGGGTGGCGGCAGCAGCGAGCGCACGTGATTGCAGAAGGTGCGACGTACGATGATGCTCGGGGAGAGCTCGTGTTGACGGGATACGTGCGGCACAAGGGGTTGACGGCGCAGCAGCTGATTCACGTGCCCGGCGCGGGCGACTTTCAGATATCCAGGATCGAGGCGGCGGCCGAGGCGGTCACGGGCGGAAAGTCCGGCACAGCAAATGGACGGGACGCGGAGATGGGCGGCGTAACCGACCTGATCGCGTCGTCGACGCCCGAGGAGCGCGAACCGCTGGTTCGGGAGAACGAAGTGGACCCGTTGGACGCCGAGCAGACGTGGCCGACGGAGGAAGAGCTCGCCGAGGCCGAGGCGGCGAACAAAAACTGCCGCCGGGTCCCCAAAGGAACGTCGGATTATCAAGCGGCGTGGATCGTTGACGAGGCTTTCAGCGATGAGAGCGAGGACGAGGGCGAGGGCGAGGACGGGGGCAGGGGCGGAGACGCGGCGTTTGGTTTGCCGCGCGGCACGTTCGACCACGACGCGATGGAAGACGACGCGAATGATACGAATGACGCGGGATGGTTTGCGAACGACGGCGCCACTGACATGGACCCGGAGGAGTTTCACAAGATTGACTTGAACGACGACAGGGAGGCAGCGCGGGCGCGCGAGGAGGACGCAGCCCGGCGGGCCCGCGAGGCCGACGATGTGCAGTATCCGGACGAGTTTGAACTTCATCACGGAACGGCCGCTCGCCGCCGTCTGGCCAAGTTCAGGGGCCTCAAGAGCTTCCGGACGTCTCCCTGGGACCCCAGGGAGGACCTCCCGCTCGACTACGCAAAGGTCTTTGCCTTTGAGAACTTTCGGCGCGCTCAGAAGCGAGCTATCGAGCTTTCCAACAAAGTCAACAGGTACAGAGGACCCATCGGAGCCAACGTCGGTGCCTACGTGCGCGTCGTCGTCCCGGACGTCCCCCCGGCGGCGGGCCGGGCCACCGTCGAGCGCGTCGACGCGGCAGCCAGGGGCCTCGCCCCGCTCCTCTCCACGTGGGGCCTGTTGCAGCACGAAATCAAAATGTCCGTCCTGAATTTCTCCGTCAAGAAGGAGGCCGGCGTGGACGAGCCAATCGCGAACAAGGAGGAGCTCCTCTTCGTCACCGGCACCCGCATCTACCCGGCCAGGCCCATCTACTCGACGGACGAGCACGGCGCCGACAAGCACAAGATGGAACGTTTCTTACACGATGGACGCATGGCCATGGCGACCATCTACGGCCCGATCACCTATCCGCCGTCGCCCCTGCTCGCCTTCAAGAAGAGCGCCTTTGACGGCTCGCTCAAGCTGGTCGCCACCGGCTCGCTCAAGTCGTGCGATCCGGACCGGGTAGTCGTCAAGAAGATTGTGCTCACGGGATTCCCCGTCAAGACCCACCGATCCAAGGCCATCGTCCGGTCCATGTTCTTCTCGCCCGAAGACATCCGCTGGTTCAGCCCCGTCGAGCTGTGGACCAAGATGGGTCGCCGCGGACGCATCCGGGAGCCCCTCGGAACCCACGGCCTGTTCAAGGCAATCTTCGACGGCCCCCTGAGCCAGCAGGACACGGTCTGCCTGAGCTTGTACAAGCGCGCCTTCCCCAAGGCGTGGGACGACGAAGGACGGCTCTTCCCATACTAATGACGACTTTCGAAAGACGACACGTTTTCGTCTTGTGAAAAGTAACTCTTTGGGACACGGAGGGAGACAATCGCGGCTAAGAATCGCGTGTTTATTTACAGAGATCCCGTAAGAAGACGCGCGAGACAATGCATGGGCCGGTTCTGCGCTGCGGTCCGGCGTCGCCCACGACCAGACGAACGGTGGAATCCCGGCTACCGTCGTTGCAGCCACAGCGGCATCACCGCCCGCATCACCGCCCGCATCACGGCGCGCATCACGGCGCGCATCATCACGTCACCGGGAGAACCCGCGGCTCTCTCGTCTCCGCTCCCGCTTCCGCTTCCTCCGAAGACAACCAAGGAGAAGGAAGCCCACCCCTGAAGGCCGAGGTCGGCGACACGGTCACGGTGCACTGGTCAATGCTCGACGACCAGGGCGACGTCGTGGAATCCAGCAGATCAACCGGAGAGCCTACCACGTTCGAGGTCGGCGCGGGTGACATCGTGGGCAACGAGCTGTTCGAGGCCTTTGACGAGGCGGTGCGGGGGCTGACAGTCGGCGAGTCAATCGGCATCAAGGCGGATGGACCGGCGTGGACAGAGGAGCTGATGTTCAATGTGCCAATGGACCACCCGGAAATTGAACGAATGAACGGTCGCTACAAGAACCAGGGCGGATGCAAAGAGGGGCTCCTTGCCGAGCTCTCCAACGGGGGGTTGGCCGTCGTCGTCAAGGTCGACGAGGAGGCCGGCATGGTCGTCCTCGACGCCAACTCGATGATGTCAGGCAAGAGCATGATCTTCGAGCTCGAGCTGCTGGACATTGTGAGGGACTGATGTGAGGGACTGATGGTCCGTGCCGCGATGGTCTGGACTGATGCTTCCTCCATGCACTGGCGCCCTCAAAGATTCCGTCGGCACCTTCTTTCTCGCTCTTTAGTCTAAAGCATTGCAGCACGGTAGAAGGCACGGCGTATCTTCTCCTGTTCAGATACGAAAGAGAGAGGGCGCGCGCTGAATCCGTCCAGCGTGTCGGGCTTCGGTGAGAACCATTTCGTTGACGAGACCCACGCGATGAAGTTTGGGAGGCTCCTCCAGGACTTCAACGCCGGGGGTCCTGACCCGAAGCGGTCGAGGACTGACGGCGAACAGAGTGCCTCATTCCTGGACTACAAGAGCATGAAGAAGACGCTGAAGAAGGCTTCCGAAGCCAAGGAGGCCGGGGATTTGCCACTTTCCAAGCAGCTCGAGAAGGTTTTTGTCGAGCAGCTCCACGCCGACCTGGAGGAGATCAACAGAAGCTTCATCGAACAAGAGGAGGAGGCCGTCATCAAGATGCAGACGCTTCGCGACGATTACGAGGCGTCTTGCCGGAAGCGTTCCGATGCCGGCGGCGACAATACCGGCGATGCGTATAACGCGGATAACACCGAGGCGTGGCTTGCGAGCCCGGCGATGCGGTCTATCCGCAGTCGTTTCGTCGACCTTCACGGTGAGCTCGTGCTGCTTTTGCACTGGTCGATCATGAACTACGCCGGGACGCTGAAGATTCTGAAGAAGCACGATAAGCTGTTGGGTGGGCACTCCCAGCAGGATCTGCTTGGCGCGATCTTGCGCATGCCGTTCACGAGTACGGCGAGCGTGGCGAGGCTTGCCTCGGATGCGGAGGGATTTGTCCAGAAACTAGGGGGCGAGAGGGCGTCGATGTTGGAGGAGCAGAAAGACAGAAGTGCGACGACCGGCTCGTCCCCGACGGTGTCCTCGCAGCTCGCTCAGGCCAACTCGCTGCGGGAACTGATGGACGAAGCGGAGAAATGGGCCCAAGAGAAGGACGGCGGCAACGCGGCGCTGCTCGAAAAGACGAGGGCGGCGCTGGCCATGCTGACCGAGCTGCAGACGTCGGCGCACACCCCATCGACGCTCAATTTGCACGGGGAGATCAAAGCGGCCGCCGAGAAGGCCGCCCGATCAATCTCCGCATAGCATAGTATAGCATAGCGGCAGTCGTCGTGAATCAAGCAGACACCAAGAGCGTAACGCGCAATGCGCAACGCATGAACGATCAATTTTGACCACCCGGATCTACATTCGCTTTAACTTTCACTCGCTTTAACCAACGACAAGACTTTATCCCCGGCCGCCGCCTGCGGCGGCCAGCGCGGCCTTGACGTCATCGTCGTTGGCGGCACCGACGCCACCGACGGCACCACCGACGGCACCACCGACGCGAGAATTTCCTTCGTAGGGATACGCCTTCTCGTCCACACGCTCCCACGAATAATAGCACGCGTGCAGCCAATCGATCGACACGACGTGCTTCCCGTGCTTCTTCCCCCACTCCGACTTGCTCGTCGTCCCCCCAGTGACGACGTGCGTCACCTCACTGCTACATCCCTCCACACACTTCGCGCCGAGGATCGTCGCCATCTGCCACGCGGCATGCTGCGTCTGATCAGCGTCCTTGGAAATGACCCGCGTGAACATGATGGTGCACCCCTTGAGCACGCAGAGATGCAGGTGCAGCAGGCACACCCGAATATCCTGCGAGCTGTCATCCGAGAAGAACATCTCGTGGGCCTGCTCGAGCACGCGCAACGCGCACCCCAGCGCACCGCGTTCGGGGTCCTCGTCGCCGCCGACCTCCATGTACGACGTGCCCTCCAAGCCAAACCTGACCGCGTCGGCAGGAAAGTACATATATCTGTCATCGAACGGACGGACGGACGAATGAACGAACGAACGAACGCGAGTGAGGGTCGTCGGCCCGCGTCGACTCGTCGACTCGTCGACTCGGACCGATTCACGAGCTCAAATACCCACCGTTTCATATGGATCAAGTTGGCCGAATGCTTCGGCCAGACCCCCGCCGTGTCGTCCAAAATAATCATCATATCGTCGCTCCCCAACAGCACGTCCAAATCCTTCATCATGGTCCCATCGGCAGCATCGCTCGACGACGCCACCCGCCCGTGGAACAGCGACCCGCTCGGGTCCAGCAACCGCACCATCTCGGCCGCGTATTTCTTATCCCCCATGGTAAACACGTGCAAATCGAAGTTCTTCTGCGAACGCTCCAAAAACTCCCTGACGCCTGGCCGGAACTTGGTCCACATGTTCATATGACCCAAGTGGTACAGGACCGGCGGCACCCCCTCCGCCTGATACTTCTCTTCCTGCACCCGCATCATCTCATGCAGCTTCGCCGTATCCTCCTCACACAAATCCGTCATCCGCGTCGAATGCAGCAACGTATGGTCCAGATCGAGCACCAGCAGCAGCTTCTTCCGCTCCAGCGCCTGCCGCTTTGTCGCCATCTTGGCCCGCTCCATCTCCGTCTTACTCACCTCCAGCCCGTGATGAATATAATTCAGCGCCATATTCTTCGGACTCTCGCTCCCCGGCGGCAACCCGTTGCCTCCGTCCCTGCCCTTGAGCTTGAGAAAGTACTCGGAGCGGGGCGACAGGTCACCCCCCGGCCTTTGCCGACGCTCCTCCAGCTCGGCCTGCGTCTTCTCCATGCCGCAACGGATGCAGATACCTCCCATGTATCCCGGATGTGGCGGGCAATACGACTCCTGTGCCGTCTTGATCTTCTTCAGGGGTCGAGGTGCCGGCGGGGTCGACTGCCGCGGATCGTCCCCGTCGCCGGTGTCGTTGCGCTCCGAGGGAGGAGGAGAGGAAGCGCTCGGGCTGTTGGCCAGCTCCTCTGCCAGCAACGCCTCAAGGTCATCGCTACCGCTACCGCTGCCTGCCGGAGAAGAAGACGGCCCCGACATGGATGGATTCAGAGTTTTGTGCGTACGCAAAGTTTGAAATGGGGGGAAGAATCGCCAACCCCACCACGTCGTACACGCACGCGCGTTGTGCTCATGATGGCCGGCCACGGTCGACGCCTCGTCCTGCAGCGGCGGGGGCGTCGGAGCGGTCGGAGCGGTCGGAGCGGCCGTCGTTTCCGTACGGTGGTGCACTCGCAAACCCGGGAGCTGCCCGCACAGATATCTCACTCGCTTCGCCTTCGTTCCTCGGCCTTCGCCAGGACGGACTACAACAACCTGATCCGCGACGCTCAAGCCGCCACGCGCGCGGCGATCCAAGACGGGCATCAGCTCTTGGAGGTGGTGCGTCGTCGACCCCGACCGCCGTGCGCTCGCCCCGACTCGCCTCCCTCACTCGCGCTTCGCTCGTTCGCCAGGAGTTTCCCGTGGCGTCGCTCACGGCCGTGCAGGGGGACGAGGAAGGGGCCAACGAGATGACGAGGAGCAGCGAGTACCTGCGGCAATTTGCGAGAATGTTTCTGGACGAGGCCGACAAGACGCGGGTGTTCTTCCCCGACGTGAAGGAGGCCAAGCTGCAGTCGGAGGGCGTCTGGTCCGACTTTTCCTCGATCCACCTCGACTATCTGACCAAGCCGTCCGGGCTGTTGGACATCGGGATCGACCTCTCCGGCTACGACCCGGCAGGGAAGATCAGACCGGAGGAGCGGGTGTTCATTTCTGCGTATCCATCTTTCGATCCACGCGAGCTCGTTGCGACGGACAAGGTTTGGAAGCACATACAGGGGTCGAAGGACGCGGACGGGAAGACGCTGGTGATCTTCAACGCGGAGCTCTGTCGGTTGCGGAGCGACTACTTCCCGGCCTTGTTCTATCCAGCGATGGCGAGGCTGAGCAAGGAGATGATCCCGGTGATCGAGACGGTCTACTACGTGCATAACTTCAAGGGCGTCGGTTCGGGGGTGTTGTTCAGGGCCTATCCTGGGCCATGGGAGGTGTACCTGCGGCTGTCTGACGGGACCATGGTCCTCGTCCACGAACAGGAGGATCGGCCGACGTTGAAGGAGGTGAGCCTCGAGATACTTCCGAGATCCATCCGAACCTTCTCGCAGAAGCGGTGACGCGTGATGGGGGGGGGATCTCGGGTTTGATGTGGGGTCACACAGCTATGTAAGGGCGATCTGCAAGGGCTTTTTCTATACCCCGAGTTTACCGGTACTATTCACGGGATGTCAACTCAAAGTCGCACTCTTTTGCTGGTCGTTGTCGCATTGTGGGGCGTGGCCCGCTGGAACGTGGCGAGCGGAGAGCCGCTTCAACTCCGCTTCCAATGGTCGCCTCTCTTCTGTTTCGCTGGCAGCAAGAACGGCGTGCCGAAGGAGTTCTGCGGCGAGTCTCCAGGCGACTCGGTTCCCAGGTTCCAACGCCACCGCCAGGTGCGCATTCGATCTCGACCGAAATACGCTCGCGCGCCCTGACTCTCTCACTCGCGCTGCGTGCTTCGCTCGTTCGCCAGTCGATTCTCCGGCCTTTGGATTCGAAGTCGTGCTCGACATCCGTCCCCGCCTACGATCCGTCAGCCCTCAGCGACGCGATGAGAAAACATTGGCAGTGCACCAGCCCGAGCTATACGCCGTCAAACGCGGACGGGTGGTACGAGCGCGTCTGGGACATGGGCCTCGGCTGCGCCGCCCAGAAGCTCGGCATGACGCAGACAGAGGCGTTCGAGTACATGACATCGCTGTGGGACAAGTACAAGCCTGACACCGCCCTGAGGAAGAGCAGGACATGTGGGTCTTGATTTCGACCGCCGTGCGCTCGCTCTTTTTTGCGCGCCGACTCTCTCGCTCTCACTCGCGCCACGCGCTTTGCTCGTTCGCCAGACCTGTGGACGAAAGGAAAGATATCCAAGAAGGCGTACCTTAAAAAACTGAAGAAAGCGTACGGTGTGGAGCCATACGTCACGTGCGGTGGAGGCATAGACACCCGGTCAAGCCTGTCGACGGTGAGCGTGTGCATCGAGACAGCGACACGCGAGATCGCGGCATGTCCGAAGGCCGTTTTGAAGGCCAACGCGAAGCGCTGTCCAAAGAAATTGGTGATCGAGAGGGGGAACGGCTCCGTGAAGCGCGTGAGTCAAGAGTGCAAAGCATTCTACTGATCGAGTTCCCTTTGATCTCGAGGGGTGAACGCACACGAGTGGGCACCTCACCAGTGGGAAACAAAACGTTTCTCTCCCGGACAAGCAACACAGCGTCTTTTCTATCGTACTGTGCTGTACTTGTGAAGCAACGCATCCATCGATCACATCGTCAGTCAGTCAGCACAGCGGTTCTCGGGTTGCTCTGCTCATGCACAACGCATCCTTCTCTCTCGTCGTCCGTTACCACCACCACCGAGTGCGTAGCACGTAGTACGTAATTGAGCCTATATCATCACCATGGGGAAGGCCCGCACCAAGGTGCCGGAGAACAAGCGCACGCCCAAGCACTCGAAGGATGCAAACAGAGCGAAGAACAAGGACGGCCAACGGTCCACGGCCACCGTCAAGCTCCTCAAGCTCAGGGACCAGAAGGCGAAGAGGGACAAGAAGGGACGCATCGTCTCCCAAGACCTTCAATCCAAAGAGCTGCCGACGACCCGGATCCAGCCCGACCGACGATGGTTTGGCAACACTCGCGTCATCGGCCAGAAGCAGCTGGAGACGTTCCGGGAGGAGATGGCGACCAAAATGAACGACCCATACGCGGTGATTCTGAAGGAGAAGAAGCTGCCGCTGTCTCTCGTGGAGGATCCGGACACGAAGAAGCGGAAAGGCGGAAAGATGGCTCGGGCGAGTCTGACTGCGGTGGAGCCGTTCTCGGCAACGTTCGGGGCGAAGAAGACGCGGAAAAAGCCAAAGCTGGGGAACGTGGATAGTTACGAGGCGCTGGTGGCGAACGCGTCGAAGAGTGCGGAGAAGTACGAGGAGAAGGGCGGCGTGCGCGGGGACTCGGCGGCGATGACAGCCGACGCCGGCATGGACGGCCGGACGGCGATGCGCGACCCGGTGTTCGAGAAGGGACAGTCGAAGCGAATCTGGGGCGAACTGTACAAGGTGATCGATTCGAGCGACGTCCTGTTGCAGGTGCTGGACGCCAGGGACCCGATGGGCACCAGGTGCAAGCACCTCGAGTCGCACCTCAAGCACAACCACCGGCAGAAGCATCTGATTTTCGTGCTCAATAAGTGCGACCTGGTACGTTACGTTCGTGTATTTCGCTCGTGTTCGCTCGTGTTCGCTCGTGTTCGCTCGTGTTCGCTCGCGTGTCTGTATGCTCGTGTGCCGTGGTTTTGGAACGCCTCCCGATCGGCCCCCCGAACCAGAGCGAATATCACCCGTCACCCGGCGATGATGATCAACGCAATTGTCCGTACCATCCGATGATCATCGATGAAGAGGAAAATTGTCAGTGGAATCTCGTTAGTCTGAGCCCCGTGGCGGTGACCGACCGCGTGCCGACGACGCTTCAACAGCGACGCTTCGACGTCCTCACTCCTCACTCCTCACTCCTCACTCCTCACTCCTCACTCCTCACTCCTCACTCACCTCCCTTCAACCGTAACAGGTTCCGTCGTGGGTGACCAAGAGGTGGCTGGCCGCCCTGAGCAAAGAGTACCCGACCATCGCCTTCCACGCCTCCATCAACAACCCTTTTGGCAAGGGATCTCTCCTGGGCCTCCTCCGCCAGCTCGCCCGCATGCGCACCGACAAGCAGTACATCTCCGTGGGGATGGTCGGGTACCCCAACGTGGGCAAGTCCTCCGTCATCAATACCCTGCGCAGCAAGAAGGTCTGCAACGTCGCCCCCATCCCCGGCGAGACCAAGGTCTGGCAGTACATCACCCTCATGAAGCGCATCTTCCTGATCGACTGCCCCGGCGTTGTATACGCCGGCAACAAGGGAGACACGGACACGGATGCCGTGTTGAAGGGCGTCGTCCGCGTGGAGAAGCTCGAGGACGCCACCGAGTACATCGGCGAGTTGATCAACCGGGTCAAGCCCGAGTACTTGCGGCGCGCCTACAAGCTCAAAGAGTGGAAAGACGCCGAGGACTTCCTCGGACAGGTCGCACATGGTGCCGGAAAGCTGTGCAGGGGCGGCGACCCGGACTTGAACACGGCGGCCAAGATGGTGCTGCACGACTGGCAGCGCGGCAAGATTCCGTTTTTCACGCTGCCCGACCAGGCCGGCTACAACGGGGCGGTGGCCGACGTCGACGAGGAGGAGAAGGAGGAGGAGGAGGAGGAGAAGAAGGCGCACGATTCCACCTCTGAGCTCGACAGAAAGGCCAAGGAGGTCGTGGCCTCCAAGGCCCAGGAAGCCCTCGAGCACCAGCAAAAGGCCCACATCCCCGTCCAGGACGGGTTCTTCGTCGGCGACGACGCCAAGGAAGACACTGACGAAGCGTCCGACGAACAAGCAAGCGACGACGAATTCAGCGACGACAGCGGCAGCGACGCTGATGGCAGCGATGACAACGACGCTGACGACGCTGACGACGCTGACGACGCTGACGACGCTGACGACGCTGACGACGCTGACGACGCTGACGACGCTGACGACTCTGACCTGGACCTCGACTGGGAGTCTGTCATGGACGCCATGAAAAAAGGCAACTAACGCTACTACACTACTTTGCAAAGGTTGTACAACACAACAACGAGAGAGAAAGAATCGAAAATCGTACGTACCCCAACATTTCCACCCCGCACCTCCACCTCCACCCCCACCACCCACGCACTACTACTACTACTGGTACTACAGCTTCACCTCCACGTCCACCCCTGCCGGAAGATCCAGCTCCATCAGCCTATCAATCGTCGCCGTACTCAGATCCTTAATATCAATCAACCTCTGGTGCGTCCTCACCTCAAACTGCTCTCGACTCTTCTTGTTCACGTGCGGACTCCTCAGCACAGTATACACCCGCTTCCTCGTCGGCAGCGGCACCGGCCCAGAAATCGTCGCCCCCGTCGTACTCGCCACCTCGGCAATCTTCTCCACCGTATCCTGCAACAGATCCGTCCAGTACGACTTGAGCTTGATACGAATAGACGGGTTGGCCGCAGCAGCATGCACCTAGCGAAAGAAGAAGAGGAAGGAAAGACGAGCGTGAGCTGTGTGCGTTCGTTCGTTCGTTCGTTCGTCCGTCCACCTCGCATGAGACGACACCCCACCCCACAATGCGTACCCCACCGACCGTCCTGACCGCACTCGCCCCCACCAATCCGATGTTTGACCTCAATGTACCACGATGAACGGAAGGAACACGAGCAGAGACGGTAGAAACGGCCACACGAGCCACCGAGCGCTGCGGCGTGGCCACAAATGCCTGCTTGGCAGGCGCACGTGCAGTGATAGCCATCGTGTATACGCAACGTATATATATAGAATACAGTGACAGTGAGATGGACGAGTGAAATGGACGAGTAGAGCCAAGGAGGTGAAAGCAGCCGTGGTCGGTGCAAAGAACGGCGATGGGAGGAATTCCGGGGAGAGGACGCGGGGGGGGGGGGCTGGTTTGGCGCCTTCCTCTTTTTCACTTCACTCTGATCGATCGAGCTTCGTCATCAGTTTTTTATACAGTCGGTCGGTCGGTCATCGTCTCTCGCTCGGATCTGCAACGCGCTCTGGGGACTGGACGACGACAACAACAGGACAACGACGGAGGATTGCACACGCGACTAACGACTCGAATCTTTCGTTCCCAGTCGTCTCTCGCACTGTACGGGCTACTATCCCCCGCCATCCCTCCGTCTAGGACGTATTCAGTGCTAATACACACGACACGCAGTGCGGCGTCGCGTGTGTGTCATCGTCGTGCCGGAGAACCAGCAATTTGTACCTGGTGGATTTGAGATCACGAAGACGAATCGAGAATGACGCAGGTGCAGCATCATCACGAGACCATCTCGACCTTCTTGGTCTCGTCCGAGTCGCAGGGTCAGGCGTCTCAGAACGATATTCGGAAAGCGTTGGAGTCTGGGGACGATGAGGAGAAGATTGAGGCGATGCAGCAGGCCATTGCGTCGTTGCTCAACGGGGAGCAGCTTCCGGCGCTGTTTATAACGATCGTGCGGTACGTGCTTCCGTCTGAGAATCACTTTGTGCAGAAGCTGTTGCTGCTGTACATGGAGACGATATCGAAGACGGACGAGCAGGGCAAGCTGCTGCCGGAGATGATCCTCATCTGCCAGAATCTGCGGAACAATCTGCAGCATCCGAACGAGTACATTCGGGGGGTGACGCTGCGGTTTCTGTGCAGGATCACGGAGGAGGAGCTGCTGGAGCCGCTGGTGCCGAGCGTGATTCAGAACCTGGAGCACCGGCACTCGTACGTGCGGAAGAATGCGGTGTTGGCGCTGGCGGCCATCGCGCGTCTGCCCAAGGGGGACCTGCTGGCGCCGGATGCGGCGGAGCTGATTGAGAAGTTGCTGCGCTCGGAGCAGGATATGAGTACGAGGAGGAACGCGTTCAAGATGCTGTCGGCGTCGGACCCGGAGCGGGCGTGCGCGTATCTGTTTGATAACGTGGAAAGGGTGGCAGACTGGGGGGACGTGCTGCAGGTGGCCGTGTTGGAGCTGATTCGGAAGGTGGTGCGTGCGAACCCGGAGGTGAAGGGGCGGTATATTAAGATTATTCTGGCGCTGTTGCATTCGAGGTCGGCGGCGGTGACGTACGAGTGTGCGACGACGCTGGTGAGTCTGTCGGGCGCGCCGACGGCGGTGCGGGCCGCGGCGGCGTGCTTCTGCAAGCTGTTGGTCAAGCAGAGCGATAATAACGTCAAGCTGATCGTGTTGGATCGGCTGGCGGAGCTGAAGAAGAAGCACAGGGACATCATGTCGGAGATGCTGATGGACATGCTGCGGGCGCTGGCGTCGCCCAACCTGGACGTCAGGGAGAAGGTGCTGGGGACGGCGCTGGATCTGGTGAACTCGAGGAGTGTGGACGATGTGGTGACGGTTCTGAAGAAGGAGGCGATGAAGACGCAGAATAAGGACGTGGAGGAGGGAGGGAAGTATCGGGCCATGTTGGTGCGGGCGATCCACCAGTGCGCGGTGCGGTTCCCGGAGGTGGCTGGGACGGTGCTGCATTTGTTGATGGACTTCCTGTCGGATGAGAATGCGGTGTCGGCGCTGGAAGTGGCGTATTTCTTGCGGGAGATTGCCGAGACGAACCCGAAGCTGCACAGGGACATTTTCGAGCGGATGATGGACACGTTCCCCGCGGTGAGGACCAGTCGGGTGGCGGCGTGCGTGCTGTGGATCGTCGCCGAACACTGCAGGACGACGGAAGAGGTTCTGGCGGCGATCGAGATGCTGCGGGAGAGCCTCGGGGGGCTGCCGCTGGTGGGCGCGGCGGCGGCCGAGGTGGACGCGATGGGCGCCGACGAGGGCGACAACAGCGAGATGGTGTCGTCGCCGTCTGCGTTGATGAGTCCCACGGCGTCATCGTCAGCCGCTCAGACGATCAAGGCCCGCCCGGCCGTCCTCGCGGACGGGTCGTACGCCACGCAGACGGCCATCCCGGGCGAGTCGTACGTGCCGCGCTCCGCCGCGGTCGACGAGTCCGAGCCCAACCTCCGTGCCATGGTGCTCGGCGGGGACTTTTTCCTCGCCGCCGTGCTGTCGTCCTGCATGACCAAGCTGGTCCTGAGGCTGTGCGCGAACGGCGACCTCGGACGCTCCGAGCTCAACAAGACGGCCGCCAAGGTCATGCTCGTCATCTCCAACCTGCTCCTGGTGGGCGAGAAGCACAATGCCAGCGACGTCAATGTCGGCGTGCATCCCATGGACGACGACTCGAGGGACCGCATGGCCGTCTGTATGACCGTCCTCGCCGACCCCTCCGCGGCCGCTGCCGACGGCTCGGCGGCCGTGTGGATCGAGGGCTGCAGGGGCTCGTTCGAGGCCTTCCTGGCCACCAAGCACGCGCAGGAGGCGGAGGAGATGAAGGAGGAGCAGAAGGACCAGCTCTCCCAGCCGGACGAGCTCATCGACTTCCGCCACTTCAAGACGTCCAAGCCCGCGACGGGCGAAGGCGACGCGCTCCTCGAGGACGACGTGGCCATCGCCGCCGGCCACACCGTCAAGGACGAGAAGTCCGGCCTGGCTAAGGTCGTCCAGCTCACTGGATTCAGCGATCCCATCTACGCCGAGGCCTACGTCACGTCCCACCAGTACGACATCGTCCTGGACGTCTCGGTGACCAACCGAACCAACGAGACGATGCAGAACGTCACCCTCGAGCTGGCCACCCTCGGCGACCTCAAGCTCGTCGAGCGCCCCCAGTCGTACACGCTGGCCTCGGGACAGTCCCGCTTCATCCGCGCCAACATCAAGGTCTCCTCCACCGAGACTGGCGCCATCTTTGGCAACCTCGTCTACGAGTCGGCCGGCCGCTCCGACCAGACGGTCGTCGTGCTCTCCGACATCCACATCGACATCATGGACTACATCATCCCCGCCTACTGCCCCGACCTCCAGTTCCGCTCCATGTGGGCCGAGTTCGAGTGGGAGAACAAGGTCGCCATCAACACGAGCTTTGCCGACCCCAAGGCCTTCCTCCAGCACATCATCTCGTGCACCAACATGAAGTGCCTCTCCCCGGACAGCGCACTCGAAGGCGACACGGACTTCCTGTCTGCCAACCTGTACGCCAGGAGCGTCTTCGGCGAAGATGCCCTCGTGAACGTGTCTATGGAGAAGCTCCCCGGCGGCAAGCTCGGCGGCTACATCCGCATCCGCTCCAAGACCCAGGGCATCGCCCTCAGCCTCGGAGACAAACTCATCATCAGAAGCAAAGGCTAAGAGAGAAAACAAGAGGATAGAATGGCGAACGAATAGAATTACAGAGGTGTGAAAATAGAGTAACGGTCCCGACTACTTGATCTCCCTGTGCAGGGTGTGCCTGCGCAGGTACTTGTTGTACTTCTTCATCTCAATGCGCTCCGGTGTGTTCTTCTTGCTCTTCTGGGTCGTGTACTGTCGAGTGTGTCGAGTGTGTCGAGTGCGTTGGCGAGTGAGCGCGTGTGTGCGTGTGATAGAGCCGAGTGCGGTCCCGTTCCCTCCGCTCCCTCTCCCTCTCCCTCTCCTCCCGCTGCCCGCGACGCGGACGCCGCCTAGCACATTGTGCCAAGCACCCATCAATAGCCACATCCGGGGCGCGACGAGCCGATCCGACCGCCAACACGCCCGAATTCGTCTTCTTCTCCCACATGGCTGAATGCAGCTCCACGTACCCTGCTCGGCGTTCCCCCCTCCGAACGCGCCTCTGTGCACTCCAACGTCACAATCACACGGATACCCTTCTTCTTGGCCATGCAGGTCACACTGCGAGTGGCATTCGGGCTGGGCCTCGCTGCCGGGCCGCACACGCGGGCGTTCGCCGTCCCCAGAAAGGAGCTTGTCAGCGCAGACATTCTGTTGTATGTATGTATTGAGACTACTGCGAATAGAATAGAATGCGCGGAGGCGAGCAGAGAGAAGCGAGAAGCGAGAAGCGAGGCGGACGTGGTGGGAAAGGAGGAGGAAGCGGGAATGACTGAGGCAGTCGGAAAATACACATGAAACTTCACGTCCGGGTCAAGAGCGAGCTTCGACCACGGGCAGGATGTCTCGGCGTCGCCTCGAGCGTGGAGCTGGGGGAGGGTGCGACGCTGCAAGAGCTGAAATCGGTCATTATGCAGTCATCGAGCCATGAACAGCTGGAACTGGCGCTCGGAACCGCGCGGCTGGTCGCGCCCGACGGGCAGAAAGAGGGAGCGACGACGTTGGCGTCGCTGGGGGTCGTGCACAACGACATCGTATGGGTGACGTCGCTGCCAGAGGCGGTTCCGATGTGCATCGAGGCATCGGTGTCGGCGTCGGCGTTGACTCCCTTGACGTCGTCGGAGGTTCGGGCGGCCGTTTTTGCCGCGATGGAGTCGATCGGTTTCGAGCGCGTTGACGCCGGGCGCGACGGCAACGACGGCAACGACGGCAACGACGGCAACGACGGCAACATTTGCGGCAGCGACTGCACGGCAACGTACAGGCTGTATATGGAGGACGATCCGGGAAACGAGGTAGCGGTATCGCTGACGACGTCGTGCATGGCGTCGTCGTGTATGCTGGTCGGGGAGGTGTCAGATCGGCCTGCGATTGCGAGGCTGGTGCGGTTTGGGCGCGGTCGCGGCGACGGCGATGACGACGACGGCAACAGGAACAACCTATACAAACGAGTGACGGACGTGTTTTGTGTGCCGTTGCTGCAGGCGTCGTGTCGCGCGCTCGGCGTGTCGTGTCCGGTGGAGACGCTTGCGAGCCTGCCGCGGGAGCTCGTCGAGTTGATCATGGACTTTGTTCCCGACGACGACGGCGATGGGGATGACGCCAAGGGGTGCAGGACCATGTGGAGTCTGGGGATGACGTGCAGGCGATTGGCAGGGATTGTGTTTCAGCGGGATGGCGTGTATGCCCGGCGGCGACAGGCGTTGAAGAGAGCGAGGGACGAGCCGCTTCGGTCCGCTGGGCGGGCGAGAAATCACCATCCGTATCCCCTCTCCTCTTTCCCGTACGGGAGGCCGTATCCGCGGCCGGGTGTGGGAGGTGGCATGGGGCGGCACATCGTCGGCGGCGAGTACGACGTGATGCCCGTTTTGCCGAGCCGGGGCCCCAGCCGGAGCAGCCAGCAGTGGCGTCTGGGATAGGTGTTTATGTGGGTATCAATACGTACTTACTGATCAGTGTGCTTCATGAAGAAAAAATCGAATCCTCCCCGTCACTTTCAATTCACCCATCACGCCGTGCCGTTGGGCGCCGTCGACTCGTGCACCGACTGGATAGCCCGTCCACTGATCTCGTGCGCGTTGGCCCACTCGGCATCCCACTTGATCGCCTCCTCCGTCGAGCACGCGATCGACAGGCCCTTGGGCACCGTCCCGAGGCTCGACTCGTGCGGGAAGTGACCCTCGAAGATCGTCCGCAGCAGGTAGTACTCCTTGGTCCTAGGCGTATGTTCCGGGAACCGCATCTCTCTGGCGTCCCACATCTCGTCGCTGATCACCCGCTCCGCGTAGTCCTTCAACCCGTCGACCCAGTCGTACCCGACGCCGTCCGAGAACTGCTCCTTCTGTCTCCACAGGACCTCCTCCGGCAGGAACGGATCCTCCGGTGTATCAAACGCCTTACGAAGCACGTACTTCTCCAGCTTGGGGTGGACACCGTCCGGCTTGCTCTTCAGGTCTGGCATCTTCTCCTTGGCGTCCATCGTCATGGTCAGGTCCAAGAACGCCTTGTCCAAGAACGGCACCCTCGTCTCCACGCCGAACGCAAAAGGCGCCTTATTGGCCCTCATCACGTCAAACTTGTACAGCCTCTTCACCAGCCTGACGCACTCCTTGTGGTACTCCTCCGCGTTGGGCGCCTTGTGGAAGTACAGGTACCCGCCCAGCTCCTCGTCCGCGCCCTCCCCACTCAGCACCACCTTGATCCCCAGCGCCTTAATCTTCCTCGCCAACAAATACATCGGCACAGCCGCCCTCACTTGCTCGTACGACTCGATGTGCCACACCAGGTCGTGCAGCGCGTCGATGCCCTCTTCCACGGTGAACGTGAACGAGTGATGGTCCGTCCCGAGGAAGTCAGCCACTTTCTGCGCCGCCTTCAGGTCCGGCGACCCCTCAATACCGATCGAGAACGTATGCATCTTATGGTCCCGGTCGAACGCGTTCTCGGCATCCTTCACCGTCCTCACCGCGATCGACGCCACCAGACTCGAGTCCAGCCCCCCACTCAGCAGCACCGCCAGCGGCGCATCGGACATCAACCGCTTCTTCACCGCCGTAATAAACGTCTCCCTGATCTGCGGAAAGTCCGCCGCCTGGTCCCCGACGTACGCCTCGTCCATCCACACCGGGTTGTGCCACCTCTCCAACTTGCCCGTCGTGCTCCTGTACACGTGCCCCGGCGGAAACGTATCAATCCACTCGCACTTTGTCTGCAACGACTTCATCTCGGACGCAAACCACGTCGACCCGTCCTTGCCCTTGCCCCAGTACAGACTGCAGATGCCCACCGCATCCCTCGCTGCCACAAACGTATTGGTACGCTCGTCCCAGATCACACACGCGAAAATCCCATCCAGACTGTTCCACAGCTCGTTCGAATCCCCGTACTTATGGTACAGGTGCCCGATCACCGACGAATCCGACTTGGACGGGTTCTTCACCCCCGCCAACTGGTTGGCGCGGATGTCGTCGTGGTTGTAAATCTCAGAGTTCAGCGCCCAGTTGATGTTCCCTTCGGGGGTCTGGATCTGGAACGGCTGGCTGTTGTTGATTGGGGCGAGGGGGGGCGTCGTGGTGAGAGAGGTAAGACAAGGTAAAGAGCACAAGGTGGGTACCCAATCGGGCGTCGTCGTCGGCCTATACGGTACGATAGCCCCCCGTATCCGAACGACCCGTCCTTCAACCGCCCATTGACCATTCAGGGCACGTACTTGCCACACGGACTCGGATCCACGATACTGAGCCTTTCGAACGCAATGAACGCCTTGCCATCCGGCGCCTGGTAAATACCGCTCGCATCCGGTCCTCGGTGACGCAAGAGCTTCGAAAGCTTGAGGATATCCCTCCTGTTGGTCTCCGCGTCCCCAGAAACGCCCAACGCAGCCAGAATTCCACACATGTTGGTTCGTACACCGATGCGGCTATGTTGGATTGGGCACGTGCGGGAGAAGGCTGAGGTGACAAGATGCGTACGCCGAGTAAAATGGGCGTACTGTTAGGTAGATAGGAATGCGGGCGGAATGCGGACGCACGAGCGGCTCGTTTAGGGCTCTTTGTTTGCAGACGGCTGTATACAGCCCTTTAGGGCTTGCTATCCTCGAGGATCAACAGGATAGGACGAACACGTCGTATCGTCGTATCGTCGTATCGTAGAGCAGCGCGTCGTCGATTACAGCGAGAGACCAACAACAAGAAGGACAAGAAGAACACAGCGAGAGAGAGAACACTGCCCCCAACAACAACCTCAGATCCGTTCGACCGCCACCGCCAGGCCGTGCGCCTTCAAACAATCCGCCTTCTTCGCATTGCCCGTCATCAGCCGCATCTTCTCCACGCCCAGATCCCTGAATATTTGTGCAGCAATCGCATAGTCACGCACATCACTGGTTAACCCGCCGCCGTCGTTCCCCCTGAGCACCTCGCACGCGCTCGCACTCTCCTCCTCGTCACCGTAAAACGCCCGCAGCTCATCCGCCACGCCCATCCCCCTCGCCTTCTGTCCCCGCACGTACACAAACACCCCACCCTCCGCCGCGATCCGCTCCAGCGCCGCGTCAAACTCGCTCCGCGCCCCGCACCTCGCCCCCCCCAACAAGTCGCCCAGGATACTCTCGTTCTGCACCCGCGTCAAGACGCCGCGTTCGTCATCACGATCGCCATCGAACACCACGGCCACGTGCTCCCCGTCATCAAACACGCTCGAGTAACTCACCACCCGCCCCGCCCCCCACCTCGTCTCCACCACCCCTTCCGCCTCTCTCTGCACCACCCGCTCCACCTTCAACCGATACCGGATCAGATCCGCGATCGTGATACACGGCAGCCCGTACTCTTCACTAAACTTCAACAACTCCTCCGTCCTCGCCATCGTCCCTTTCTCATCCGCACTCACAATCTCACACAGCACCCCCGTCGGCGCACACCCCGCCAACCTCGCCAGGTCCACACTCGCCTCTGTATGCCCCGGCCTCACCAACACCCCACCAGGCCTCGCCCGCAACGGAAATATATGCCCAGGACGCTTGAAATCCCCGCCAACACTCGCACCACTGCTCAACGCCCGCACCGTCGCCACCCGGTCCGCCGCAGAAATCCCCGTCGTCGTCCCCTCCCGCAGATCCACGGTGACCGTAAACGCCGTCGACATTGCCTCCTCGTTCTCGTACGGAGGAATCATGAGCGGAATCTCCAAACGGTCCAGGTCCTGTCCGAGCATGCCCAAGCAGATGACCCCAGACGTGTGCCTGACGATAAACGCCATCGTCTCTTCCGTCACCCGATCGCCCGAGACGATCAAGTCGCCCTCGTTTTCGCGGTCTTCGTCGTCCAGGACGACCACGGGCGTGCCCAGTTGGAGCGCCGCCAGCGCCGTGGGAATCGAGTCAAAGCCTTGGGTCGGGGTGTCGAGTGGCTGGGAGATTTTCGCGTCGTTCAGGTCTGTGAAGATGTCTGACGCCGTCTGTCTGACCGAGCTGACAGAGACAGAGGCAGAGACAGAGACAGAGAGAGACTGAAACCGAGCAGCTCCCAGGAGGGAATTGGAACGAGACACAGTCCTCGCGTGGCCGTGCCCTCCTCCTCCTCCGCCTCCTCCCTCTGTGCGTGAACACGCATGTCTGTCATTGCCGCGTCTCGATAGAGATAGAGGAGGCGCGTGGCCACGCCCACCCAGGGATGCGGGCGTCATGGGTGTCTGCATGTCGCGAGGGAGAAAATCGCGGGAGACGGGAGACGCCTGTGTCGTGGTAGGAGACGATGACGACGACGATGACGACGATGACGACGATGTATGGTACAATGTGTCTAGTTCAGAGGCGACGCTCGGTCGCCAAGGCCGGAAAAGCGACGTCTCTAGTCCTTTTGTGTGTCGAGCGACACAGAAATAATTCCCGAATACGGATGGAGTCGCAGTCGAATACAGCGGCATCACAGCCGGCGATGAACTTCTTGGCGAGTGCGCAGGCGGGGGAGGCGGAGAAGGTGCCTTTGCGGGAGATTCAGGTGCGTCTTTGGATTTGATTCGAAGGGAAATGGCGCTGGATGGATGACGGCGTGGGTGGGTGGGCGGGTGGGACGTATGGGATGAAGGAGGGGGAGCGACGAGGAGGAGAAGCGGGGAGGCGAAACGGGGAGGAGGAGGAGGAGGAGGAGGAGGGCGCACGATGCGGATGCCAGAGAGAGAGAATTCAGGCGGGACTCGGTCGATACACGTTCTGTAGAGACCTCTACACCCTCGCGACTCACACGCCCGTACCCCGTCTCACCATACCATATACAGCTTGAGGCCCACGTGCTGTTGAAGATTGCGAAGCATGCTCGGGACAACGCGTCTGTGCATCCGGTGGTGACGGGTTCGCTGCTCGGACTGGACGTGGGCGATACGCTGGAGATCACCGAGTGCTTTGCGATTCCTTCCGATTCGAACGCGTATGAGGATGCGTCGTCGGAGGAGTCGTATGAGCTGGAAATGCTTCGTTGTCTTCGGGAAATTAACGCGGATAACAACATGGTGGGCTGGTACCAGTCGTCGGTGTCTGGGTCGTACCAGGTGCTCGAGATTATCGATCAGTTTATCAACTCGTTGGAGTCGCTGGATCGCTGCGTGTGTCTTATTTACGACGTGACGTCGTCGATGACGGGGACGCTGGGGATCAAGGGGATTCGTCTGGCGGATAGCTTTGTGCAGGCGTACAACGAGTCGTCGGGGCAGCTGACGATCGAGAAGATCAAGGCGAAGGGTATCACCTGGCAGGATGTGTTCGTGGAGATTCCGGTGAAGATTCATAACTCTGCGTTGGCGGTGGCGGTGGCGCATGAGATCATGGGCGGGGCGAGCAGCGACTGCACGTTTATGAACCAGCTGGATTTCGATCGGTTGGCGGTGGATGCGAGTCCGCTGTTGCACGACTCGATGACGAGTCTGAACGAGTGTATCGATGATTTGAATGCGGAGCAGCATAAGCTGACGCAGTATCATATGGACGTGAGGAAGCTGCATCAGCGGGTGGCGCAGTGGCGGTTGGCGAGGCGGCAGGAGAACCAGCAGCGGAGGATCCTGGGGGAGGAGCCGTTGCCGGAGGAGCCGCCGGAGAACGAGTTCCGGGGGATGCAGGAGCCGAGTCAGCTGGATAGTCTGTTGCTGATGAATCAGCTTGATGCGTTCAGTCGGGTGATGGGCGGGGTGGGCGCGTACAACTTGGAAAAGCTGGTGTTGGGGGTGAACGTGGCGCGGGGCGGGGAGGGGGCGTAAGGTTTTGGATTTGTGTAAGGGTAGTTACTTTACCAGGCGTAGATGGACCTGGGGAAACATTCGGACTGCCAGCGGTCGCCAAAGGCCAGGACGAGCTTGTTGGCGCGTTCCTGGGTGTAGTAGGCGGAGGTGGTGTCCATGTTTTTCGCCAGCCAGAAGTACAGCCTCGTCTCGTCCGCATCGCCGCCGCTGCTCCTCGGGAACCTGCCGTGGGT
>Ga0181573_10000160_pt1 | contig 68513 bp, 54 predicted proteins | sample 101ome_25_FD_148643 | JGI IMG/M metagenome (GOLD analysis project Ga0181573, IMG submission 148643) | Coastal salt marsh microbial communities from the Groves Creek Marsh, Skidaway Island, Georgia - 101409BT metaG (spades assembly) | ecosystem: Environmental > Aquatic > Marine > Intertidal zone...
GAGAGAGAGAGAGAGAGAGAGAGAGAGAGAGAGAGGTGGAGTCTATCGGTAGCGGTGATGTGACCTTTTAGGTCTCGTTCGATTGAGCTCCGGCGCGTTACGACGCGTCGACGGCCTGAAAAGAATAACGGAAACTGAGCTACAGAGGGATCGAGCCGCGCGTCCGAGGACGCCTCGCGCCAGAGAGACGAATGAAGACTAATCGATACGTTTCATATTTTTTATCGCCATCGCAGATACGGTGCGCTCGGATTCGCCATCGTGCAAGCCGTCGGTCAGTGCTTGTACGTTCGTCCTTTTGTCGAAGATTTCACCCCGATGTGGTTGTTTGAGCAAAGCTGCGCTCTCACCGCGGGGGCGATGATTCTCATGTACATCGGTGAGCTCTTAAACGAGATCAAGCTCGGTAACGGGACGTCTCTTCTCATTTTCTCCAACATTGTGAGCGCTCTGCCCTCATCCATCGGTCAAACGGTGAGCCTCGCGCAAGAAAAGGGTGACTCCACCGTCCTCCCGGTGTTTTTCGGCGCCTTTGCGCTCACCACTCTCGGCATCGTGTACGTGCAAGAGGCCGAACGCAAGATTCCCATGAACTACAGTACCAGATTCAACGCCGGTGGATTGGCCAAGTCCTCCTACTTGCCTTTCAAGGTGAACAGCGCCGGAGTGATGCCCATTATTTTCGCCTCTTCTTTGCTCGCCTTGCCGGCGACGCTCACGCGTTTCACGGATAACGGCGCCGTGCTCGGCGTCGCTCGATTCCTCAGCCCGGGCGGTGGCGCCGGCTACGTGCCCGTAAACGTGGCGATGATTTGTTTCTTCAATTATTTCTACACCTTCTTGCAGCTCGAACCGAAGGATGTGGCGGAACAGTTGAAGCGTCAAGGCGCGTCCATTCCGGGCGTGCGCCCCGGCGCCGCGACGCGCGACTACATTACGCGCGTCTTGGAACGTCTCTCGGTGTTGGGCAGCGTTTTCTTGGGCGCGCTCGCGCTCACCCCAGGTGCGGTCGAGCAAGTCACGGGTTTGCAGACTTTCCGCGGGTTTGCGGGTACTTCTCTTTTAATTCTCGTCGGTGTCGCCACCGACTCTGCGCGCAAGGTTCGTTCCGAATTAGTCATGGAGAGTTACGACACAAAACTGGACGAGTTCTATTCTTCGAAGCCGAAGAAGTAGTAGTTAGCTGACTGTTTCCAATACAATTAAAAATCGAAAGATTTACAATCTCATCCGCGTCCGCGTCCGCGTCCACCGAACCTTCCTCCCGAGGAACGACCGCCGCCTCGACCGCCGCCGTAGTTGCCGCCTCTACCGCCAAAGCGTCCTCCGGGAGATCCACGACCGCCGCCGCCGTAGTTTCCACCTCGACCGCCGAAGCGCCCACCGGCGCCGCCGCGCCCACCTCCAGCGCCGCCACCGCCCATCTGCGGGCGTTGGCTGAGCTCCGGAAGCTCCTCGCACGCGGTGATGCTGACGGCCGTCTTGCCGCTCGACGCGGGTTCGGAGAGGGCGACGAATTTATCTGCGAGTTCAGACGGAACGTCAAACACGGCTGCCTTGTTGTCCACGCTCAGCGTCAGACGACGAAGTTGTAGATCGTTCTCATCCATGCGTTGACGCAAGAAATTCCACACGTACGTCGGCGTGCGAATCATCACGTCACCCGCGGTGAACAAGAGCGTCGTCTGTCCCGAGTGCGACGTCAAGAGCGAGCGTTGACGCAACTCACCGTGTCCGGCGAGCTTGGCGATGGCCATGGCGAGTACCTCGACCGGATCGCGACCTTCCTCGCTATCGCTGTCTTCGCCCTCGAGTAGATCGCGCGCGACGTCCATGAAGAGCTTCGCGGCGCCCTTGTGCACCTTGCGAATCTGCTCCCCGGCGATTTTTCCGGCAGCCTTGGCCATCTCCGCCGGTTGCGGCGGTCCGATGCGAATAAACTTGAATCCACCCTTGCGCTCGATGTTCGGCACCGCCCACTCCGATCGCGGCGTGCAGAGCGTGACGCTGATACCGGTCGCGCCGGCTCTCCCCGTGCGCCCGGAACGGTGAATGTACGTCTCGGCGTCCTTCGGAGGTTCGCACTGAATGACGAGCTCGACGCCGTTGATGTCCAAACCTCTGGCCGCGACGTCGGTGGCGACCAAGACTTGGAACTTGTTATCGCGGAATCCAGCCAAGACGACCTCGCGCTGACTTTGATTCACGTCGCCGTGAAGCGCCTTGGCACCCTTGGGAATCTCTTTTTGTAAATTGTCGCAGAGTTCGCCGCAATCGCGCTTGGTGTCGCAAAACACGATGACGCGTCCGCCTCCCGGCGCCTTGGAACGAATGACGTCGCACACAAGATCGACGCGATCGGACCACTGACACGGTAACAACATGTGCTGCACCGCTCCGCTCGCCTTTTGCTTTTGATCGCCCACTAAATCCACTGTGGCGTAATCCGGCTTCAAAAACCGCTTGGCGATGTCCTTGACCCACGGCGGCAACGTCGCCGAAAACAAGAGCGTTTGCACATCCCCCGAACTCTTCAGGATCAGCTCGACGTCGTCGACGAAACCCATGTTCAACATCTCATCCGCCTCGTCCAAGACGCGAAACTTGAGGTTATCCATCATCAACGTCTTGCGCTCGAGGTGATCCTTCATCCGCCCCGGCGTCCCGATGACGATGTCGCACCCTCCTCGCAACCCCATCTCTTGTTCGCGATACGGCGCCCCACCGTACACGCACAACGACTTGAACCCGTACGCGTTCCCGATCCACTCAAAATCTTGATACACCTGCTTCGCCAGCTCCCGCGTCGGCGCCAACACGACGCACATCGGCCTGCGTCCCTGCACGCGCCGCCCGTTCGCCGGCGTCGGCGACTTTTTCGCCATCTCCTCCACGATGGGCAACACGAACGCCAACGTCTTCCCACACCCCGTGCGCGCCCGTCCTACGACATCTTTCCCAGATAACGCGATCGACAGCGTCTCCGCTTGAATCGCAAACAACGTATCGTACCCTTTCTTCCGAAGCGTCGCCTTGACGGGTTCGCTCAGCGCGAAATTATCCAACGCCATGGGATTCGGCGTCTCCGGTCTCGCGATCTCCTCCTCCCCGTCGGCATCGACGACATCGTCATCATCGGGCGTGGACTCCTTGGCGCGTTTCTTCTCGCGTTTTCGCGCCGACGCGTCGTCATCCGTCGCCTTGCGCTTCGTCGTCGTCGTCGCCGCCACCGCGAGCTTTTTCGCCTCCTTGTCCTTTTTCGACTTTTTCTCTTCTTTGCGCTCCTTGGATTTGCTTCCCATGGTGAACTCGGCGCGCGGGAGGGAGATGGGTGGTCTCGGCGCGCGTCGCGTCGCGTCGCGCGGCGACCGCGTCGGCGTGTGCGGCGCGCGGACGGAGGGCGTCGCGCGGTGCTTCGTGACATTCGTGGGCGGCGGCGGCGGTTGGTGATCGGTAAAGATGTGTGTACATGTGGTTTCTTTGGCTACACTATGGGTGGTGGGTGGTGGGTGGTCGGCGACGGCGTCGCGCGGCGCGCGGGTCGTCGTCGTCATCATCGTCGGGTGAAATCTCGATCGGTTTACGTGTCGGTGTCGTGTGGGTTCGCGTCGCGCGACGGTGGCGGTGGTGCGGTGACGGTGGGCGCGGGCCGGTGGACGACGACGTAGTCGTCGCGCGCCGACGGAGGAACGACGTGAAACGTCGGGAATTCGAGTACGGTGGTCCCGGTGAGCGCCGAGGCGAGATCTCGGTCGAGATCGACCGCGTACCAACGCTTGGCGTTGGCGCAAGTGTCGAATTTTTCGAGGAGAACGCGAAAGGCGGCGTCTTCGTCTTTGTCTTTTTCGGCGGCGTCGAGCGTCGAGAGTCTAAACGGCGCCATGGACGCCTTGTTCTCCACGGCTAATGTCATCGCCTTGACGTGCGCGGCGTAGACATCGCGAAGCGCGGTTGTCTCGTCAACGACGTCGTCTATGCGAACGATGCGTTCACCGTCGATGTGAAACGCCCACTCCACGCGCCACCGAACGACGTCGCGTTTTCGATGATGGTACGTCGTATTCGTCCGTCGTCTCGCCATGCCATTCGCCATGAATCGCAACGCTACCCCTCGCTCGGCGCACTTCGCTCGCAACGCATCCATCACCCGTCGCTCTCGATGCATCGCCTCGTTGGCGCGTCCCCCGCGTCCCCCGCGTCCCCGCCCGCGTCCCCGCCCGCCTCCGCCGCCGCTCGCCTCCGCCTCAGCCTCATCCCCGAACGTCGGTCTCCACCGCTTCGCTCGCTCGCCCTCCGCCCCGACCTCCTCCAAAAACCGATAATCTCGAACGATGTCCGCGTCCGTGAACGCGCGCACGTCCACGAACGTCGTCCGCGACCGTTTCCCGTCGCATCCACGCTCGGATTTGTGTCTCTTCACGCACGCCAATCCACACGTCTTCGTCCCGCATCCGGGACACGTGTACTTGCTCGGCGCGGCCCCACACGTCTCGCACGCGACGGTTCGATCGCGCGTCGTCGTCGTCGCTCGCGCGCACGCGGTCGCACCGGCGTCCGCGCGCGACGCCATGGTCGTCCCGAAATGCCGCCGCAGTGTCCCGCGCGCGTCGTCTCGCTCGCGCGCGCCCGGCGCGCCGACGCCGACGCCGACGAGAAGACGACACCATGCACGAGGAAGGGTCGCTCATCGCCGTCATCGGCGACGAGGACACCGTCGCCGGGTTCCTCCTCGCCGGTGTCGGACACGTGGATGAGCGCCAGCGCGCGAACTACCTCGTCGTCGGGGACAAGACGACGGAACAGGACATCGCCGAGGCGTTTCGAGCGTTCACGACGCAGAGAGAGGACATCGCGGTCGTTCTCATCACGCAGGTGATCGCTGAGAGGATACGGTACCTGGTGGACGCACACACGGCGGCGATTCCGAGCGTGTTGGAGATCCCGGACAAGGAGAACCCCTACGCGCCGGAGAAGGATTCCGTCTTGTCGAGGGTGTCGCATCTGTTGGGCGGCGACGGCGGGGGGTGAGTGCGAACGATGGATCGATCGAGAGAGGACTTTGGATGCGTTGGATTGGAGTGGGGGTGGAGAAGACGCGCGAGAGACGCGCGCGAATGTACCGTAGCGTAGAGACGAAATAAATAAAATGTGTGCGACGACGAAGGAAACGACGCGTGTTGTCTTCAATGTGTGCGTTTAATATTGCATCCGACCTCCCGCATCGACGTGCTAGAACGACGAGCGCCCGTCGGCTTCCTAAAATCGTTCGAATCTATCGGCTGAGAAGATTACTTGGCGACGACTTCCTTCTCCGAGATGCGCTCGTACACTTCGCGCACCTTGAGACCGACGATGGTTTGGAAGAAACCGGTGCCGTTGTTGGAGCCCGGGCCGTTTTGGTACTTGAGCATTTGTTGGGTGATTTCGCCGTAGAACTTGGTCGAGGTGTTGGACAAGTGGGATTCGACGTAGATGAGCTCTTCGAGCTTGTCGAATTGACCGTCCATCTCGAGCACGGTGACCTCTTGGCCGTAAAAGGTATCCGGGCCGTAGAAGAACTTGATGCCCGGGTAGGAGCACGTCAACTTGCGGCCGCACGGGATCCAAGAGATGGTGGAACCCTCGTCGAACAAGAAGGGGGCATCAAAGTTGTCGATGTTCTCCTTCATGATCATGCGCACGCGCAAAATCTTACCTTCGTTGTCATCCGGAATGAGTTGCGTCGGGAGCACTTGGATGATGACGTCGGCGTCCTTCTTTTGCGGGTCGACGAAGGCGTCGAAATCCGGCTTGCGCGCCTCGATGGACGCCTTGATGGACTCGAGAGAGTGACCACGCTCAGCCATGTCGCGTTGAATCTTCCACGCAAACTTAACTTCGTCGGAGATGTCCAAGTAAATCTTGAAATCAAACATGTCGCGGACGCGCGCGTCGGCGAACGGGTGAAGACCTTCGAGGATGAGCACCTCCGGGGATTCAATCTTCTCCGCCGGGTCGAAGACACCGGTGACGTGGTTGTAGATGGGCTTGTCGACAGCCTTACCCTCCTTGAGCGCCTTGACTTGTTCGTACATCAAATCTGCGATACGCATACGATAATAACCTAGTCAGTCTTCGCCGTATTCACCACTCATTCGTCCCGCCCGTCCCGTCCTTCGCGGATAACGTCCGTCGCGCGTCGACGACGTCCAAGCTCCCCCCCGGCCGTCGCCCGCCCTCGCGCGTCATCGAGATCGACGCCCACGCACCAAAGTTTTGCTCCTTGAGGTTCAACGCCGTCAATCCGGATTCCTTACGCCCTTGACGATCGTTCAAGTGGTAATCATCCAAGCACAACACCGTCGTCGTGTCCGAGATGAGCGTGTTGCTGTCCGGGTTCCCGCCCTCGGGGGGCGTCGCCTTGCCCCCGAACAGAGACGTCATGCGACGCATGAAGGTGGACTTCCCGCATCCGGAATCCGCGGCGAGACCGATGACGACGGGGCCGTCTCTCGCGGCGCGCGTGACGACGCGAGCGCGAGTCGCGCGACGCGCTTTCGTCGGCGTCTTGGCGACGACGGGCGCGGCGCGCGTGGCGGGGGCGAATCCGAGGTGCGCGGACATGCTGATGTGCGTGTTCGTGCGCGAGGTGACCCGAAGAGCGTGCGCGTGCGTTCGAAAGAGGAGTTTTCGAACGTGTACGTGCGACTGACGTCGACGCGTTGTGACGGTCGCGCGCGCGAAGGCGCGAGGACGATCGATCGATCGATCGGCGGTCGATCCCGCTATCCATTCGTGCGATCGGGCTTAGGACGGGGGGGTGCGTGGGGAGTGCGGACTCGTCATCGGGGTTCTACCGATCGTGACCCATGTATGAGTAGGGGGGGGAGGGGACATCAGACATCTCGTGTGGCGCGCGGCGTGTCGTAGTGAGTGTTAAATAAAGCTAAAAGGTGATCGATCGATCGATCGATCCGATGCGATCCCGATCGATGGTGGACGGTCACGGCAAAGCGTCGGCCCACGCGAGGAGGGCGGCGTTGCTCTCTCGCGGGCAGTCGTCGTGCGGACAGTGGCCGCCGATGACTGGGGAGTACACGGCGTTGGGCTTGATCTCGCGAATGCGCGACGCCTTGGTCGGGGTCATCCATGGGTCTTTTTCGCCCCAGAGGAGCATCAACGCGCCGTCGTAGTCGCGCAAGAGGTCGCCCGCCTTGACCTTGGTGCGCGACCCGGCGAGGGAGAGTTGGTAAAAGGTTTTGATCGCCCCGGGATCTTGCGCGGCGAGATCGATCGAACGCACCAAGTCGTCGTCGACGTCGTACTCGTACACTTGGTTTAAGATTTGTTTGATGCGAAACTTGGTGGAATAGAAGATGGCGGCGGCGACGCCTCGACTAAACGCCTCGCGAAGCTTCTCCGCGAAGGATTCCGCCGTTTTTCCGTCGATGTCTTTGGCGTCGCCCACCGCGCGCTGCGCCAACGTCTTCTTCTCCGGTCCAGGCGCGGCGTCCGGTTCAAAATTCCCAGCGCTATTCACCAAACACAACCCCTTACACGCGAGCGGTCGCGTGCTCGCCGCGTACAGCGCCGCCAACGCGCCGATAGAGTTCCCGACGATGATCGTCTTATCCTCCTCGCTCGCCCCCGCCACCTCTCGAGAGAAATCCACCACCTGCTCTCCCCAAAACTCCATGCAATACTCCTCCTCAACCTTCGGAGACCATCCGTATCCCAACATGCACAGCGCGTACACGCGATAGCCCGCGCGCGCCAACGCGGGAATCGTGTACCGCCAGTGATAACTGTGCGCCCCGAATCCGTGCACGAGCGTCACGATCGGTCCATCGTTGGACTCACCGGCGGAGATGTAGTTACACGCGTGTCCTCGCCACGTCCACGTGTTCCATCCATCCTCGCGAAGGCGCACGCGTTCGTTCCCGCGCGCGTCCGTCTCGAGCTCGACGCCGTCGAACCGAACGGCGTCTCGCGCGCTCGTGGACGCCGCGCGCGCGACGCGACGCGCGGAGACCATCGCATGTGACGATGCGGTGCATCGCATCGCGCGCGCGCCACGGATGCGCGCACCGACGGGCGTCGTCAAGGTCGACGTCATCGAGGCGCGACGGATCGAGCGCGCGCGGGCGCTCCCTTCGGGCGGCGGAGAACGAGACGTGCGGCGTCGACGACGCCGACGCGCGACGTTGTGGTGATGCCGGCTCGATCCGCGCCCACCGACGCGTCGACGCCTTCTACGCGCACTGCGCGCGCGCTCTCTCGTGTCGACGCGGCACCGAAGTGACGCCGACGTCGTGACTCGGCGACGCTCGCGTCGCACGCAGGCCCGCCCGCACGCGCACGACCGCACGCTGCGGAGGATGCCGACGCACACGATGACATCGCTGACGATGCGCGCGAGCGCGCACGCGCGCGGCGCCGCGCGCGCGACGCGGTCGGCGCGACGCGCGACCGCGTCCCGGGGTCGAGGGACGTCGACGATTACGCGCGCCGGGGGCGTGCAAAAGATGAACGCGGAGGAGTTGGAGATCGCGATGGCGAATCGAGACAAGCCCATGGTGATCGACTTTTACGCCACGTGGTGCGGGCCGTGCGTGTTGATGTCGAGCGAGTTGGAGAAGGTGCAAGAGCAACTCGGGGACAAGGTGCAGTGCGTCAAGGTGGACACGGACGAGGAGTCGGATCTGGCGACGCAGTTGCAGATTCAAGGTTTGCCGACGCTCGTGTTCGTGTCCACGGATCAGTCCAAGCCGGCGCTTCGCACGGAGGGGATGCTCCCGGCGGAGACGGTCATCTCCGTCATCGAAAACGAGCTCTGAGGGGCGCGACGGAGACGAGGGCGCCCATTTTCCGAAAATTTTGCCCCGCGATTCGACGCAATCTAGTAAGACTTCTAATTTGAATCATTAACACGTTGTGCGCTACGCGTGATCGATCACCATCCGTACTTGCGACGCGCCTGCGCGCGCGTCGAGGCGAGTTTGTCGCCCGACTCCAAGGCGCGCGCCTCCTCCACCTTGGCCTCGTGCACCAACGACGTGAGTTGGTGCTTGTACCTCGCCGTCGAGCTCGCCTGGGTTGTCTGTAAGTGCTGAAGCTGACCCTCGGGCGCGATAATCGCCGCGCCCGGTCCCGTGGGTACTTTTCTCACGTCGTCCGCGTTGATGGTCAGAATCTTTATCTCTCGTCCGTGACGCTCGCGTTCAATCTTCGCCGCCGCAGCGAGCGCTTGATCGACGAAATCGCTCGATTTCGAGTCAAACACTGGCTGTTCGCGCCCGTCGTCCTCGACGTATCCACTCGCGGCGTAGGCGCGAGTCTCCGGATTGACATATTCGCCGGCGTCGTCCACGGCGTATAGCGACGACGCGTGCACGCTCGGTCCCGCCTCCTCTTCTTCCTCCACCTCTTCGTCCACCGCGCCGCGGTCGAGCGCATCAAACCCACCACCGACGTCTAACATCGCGCCGCCGCCGCCACCGCCGCCCAAGACGCCGCCACTTCCACCCAAGGCGGCGCGTTTCGGCTTGGGAAGCGCCGACGCCAGGCTCACTCGTCCCGCACCGCTCACGCCACCGTCCTCGCCACCGCGTGCGCGCTTCGCCCGGTACCCGTCGCTATCACTATCGCTCTCATCGGCCTCCACCGCACGTGCGAGCGCGGGCGCGGGAATCGTCACCACGCGTCGCGAGCCGCCGGGCTTGGGAAGATTGCTAAAGTTGAGCCCGGCGCTCGCCGGACGCCGCGCGGGCGCCGGTCTCTCGGGCGCGGGCGCGGGCGCGGGCGCGGGCGCGTCGTCCTTCGTCGGTTCGTCCTCCTCGCTGGACGATCCGTACGCGTCGAGTCCGAGCATGGCGCGCGCGCGACTCGGTCTGCGGGGCTGTGCGCTTTCAGCGCCTTCGACGCGACAGCCGGGCGGGCACGCGGGCGCGCGCTCGAACACGCTCGACCGAGCGATTTAGCGAACGTAAAAATGAATGAACGGAGGAATGAATCATCGCGGTCTTGATCTAGTTACAGCAGAGCTACGTCGAATGACATCGCGTGTGGCGACGACGGCGCGAGCTCGTCGGAGAGTCTTCCGTCTCCGTTTCTCTTAATCGCACACGACGTTGGAGACCATGCCGAATGACGATCGCGAGCACGACTTGACGCCTAATAATTCAATGTCGAACACCTCCCACTGCTTGGCGCTGAAGAAGGTGGCCGGTCCGGTCGGCGGACCGAGTTCCGGCGGGACGATGATTCGGCGACGTCCTCCAGGTTTCATATCCTTCAAACCGAGCTCGAAACCCGGAATCATGCCGTTGATTCCCAACCTCGTCGACGCCGGCGCGCCTCGACGATATGTACTATCGATCGTGCCACCGTTTTCGTTGTATGCGACGTACTCGAACGTACACTCTTGATCATCCTTCGGCGACTCGCCCTCGCCGACTTTGTAATCCTTGACTATGAGTCCATCCTCGCGAACGATGTAATCGTTCCCGTGCACCACGCGCACGTCGTAACCCTCTCGAATAAACGCCGGGAAATCCGCCGGCGCGTTGTTGTACGTCTTGATGCGTTGGTTATTCAGTAATTGTTTCGTATCCACCTTGGTCGAGCTCTCCGTCACCCTCGCCGGCGGCGGCGGCGGCGGCGGCGGCGGCGCGGGTTTCGGCGCCTCGCGCACCACCGCCTCCTCTCGCACCGACTCCACCACAGTCGGCGCCACCCGCGTCTCCTCCACCGTCTCCACCGCGGCGTCCATCGGCGCCGCGACGTCGCCGGGCGCCGCCGTCCCGCGCGCGTCGGTTCTCCTATCCAAAACTCTCGACGCGTCGTTCCTCGCGAACGGGTCGTCGTCGTCGTCGAGCGCGGAAAACTTGGCGTCGGCGGCGTCCGGCCCGCCGACGCCGCGCGCTGACGCGACCGCCGACGCGAGCGCGAGTGCGAGCGCGCGTCGTCTCGTCGTCGTCGTCGTCGCCTTCTCAGCCGCAGTCTCAGCCATCATCGTCCCGTCCCCATCCTCGCGCGTCGTCGCGCGCGCCGAGACGCGCGCGCGCGATCGCGTCGCCCGCGTCTCGAGTCTTCTCGTCGTCGTCGTCGTCGCGCCGACGCGCGCCGCGCCCGTCGTCGTCGCCGTCGTCATCGTCGTCGTCATCGTCGTGGTCGAAAAATCCAGACGTCGTCGGTCGGCGTCGTCGTCTGCAGTCGCCCCCGCGCGTCCGCGCGCCGTCATGGTCGCCGACGCCGCGACGCCGCGCGAGCGCGAACTCATCGCGCGCCTTCCCGCGCCGCTTCGCTCGATGTCCGCGCGCGACGTCGCGCGCGTCGCCGTCGAGGCGTTCGGCATCGTCGGTCGCGCGCGCGCGTCGTCCCCGCGCACGTGGCGCGCGTACGCGCGCGCGCTCGCCCGCGAGACGACGACGACGGACGCCGACGACGGCTCGGCGTCGCGCGCCGGCCGACGCGACGCCGACGCCGACGAGAGATCGGTGTTGGAATCGTTAGTGGATGGGTTGACGACGTGCGCGCGGTGCGGTCGCGCGGTGCCGGCGGAGTCTCTCGACGCGCACGCGGCGCGGCGGTGCGACGGTGGGGCGTCCAAGCGGGCGAGAGATGTTGGCGTTCGTGCGGTGGAGATGGTGCGAGAGGAGGCGGGGGTCGAGGAACGGGGACGCGGGAGGATGGAGAGTCGCGGACGCGGCGGCGGCCGAGCGGGCGGGGGACGCGGCGGCGCGGGACGCGGCGGCGGGGGACGCGGCGGTGGGGGACGCGCGAGCGAGACGCGCGCGTGGGTGCCGAAACCTTTGGCGGTGCGCGCGGACGTGCGAGAGGCGAGACGCGCGCACGATGCGACGGTGTTTCGATACATGTTCGACGCGCGCGCGAGCGCCGAGGCCGAGGAGGCGGACGCGTCGCCGGAGACGAGCGCGCGCGCGAAAAAAGTGGCGAAAGTGGAGGCGTTGGGGTTCTAGACGCTCGTGTATGACTAGTGTAGCTGTAATGAATATTCGCGCGCGCGCGCGCGCGCTATCTAAATAATCCGGTGATGAGGGCGTTCGAAAAGACGCCGTACGGGTCGAGATACTTGCGCGCGGCGTTGAACTCCTTCACCGGATAGTGCTCTCTAATCTTCGTTCGCATCTTGTCGAGTCTGCGCACGTCGTCCGGGAGTTCAATCTTCGCCCAGTGCGTTCGAAGCTCGTACTTGTCGCCGAGCGCATCGAACTCGCGGTGTCCGTATCGCGCGAATGCGTCGGTGATGGCGTCTCGCTCCGCCTCCACCGTCGTCGGAAGATACATGATGATTCCGACCCACGAGTGCAGAGAATTCGGCGCTCCGGCCGAAGGGGACATGGGCGATGAACTTCCACTCGTCCATCGCTGTTCGATGGGCGCGTGCGCCGGAATTTGGTGCTCTTCGATCAATCCGCGCAAGTCGCGCATGAATCGCAAGTCGGCGCGAAGCGGCGCGTTCGTCGGTGGCGTCGGTTCCAACTCACCGGCGGGAAACGCGACTTCGAGCACGTGTTGCTGCCCACCGCAATCGAATCCTAAAATTTGATCGCTCCAATCCACGCGCACGCCCGAGCTTCGCTTCCAAAACTCAGCCTCCGCGGCGTTGACGCGCTTGACGTGTTCGACGTTGAGAGGATCCACCTTGAGAAGCTCGTCGCGAAGTTGGCCGAAACCCATACCTTCGGGATCGACGTTCGGCGCCACATCCCGGAGCAAACGAACGAGAGGCTCGACGCGCTTCTTCTCCGCGTATCGAGACTTTGTGCGAGGCTCTCTCTCGCCCGGTTTCAAAGGATTGCTCGCGACGACGACGACGGTGTCGGTGTGCGGAATCCACATGTATCGAATGTGTTGATACTCGCGAATCCACTTTTCGTGATTCGTCTCAATCTCCGTCGGCGTCGCTGTCCACGTGTACTCGACGAGCTTGTGCGCGTCGACGCACTGAATGGTGAGTTCAGCCACGGCGCCGAGCGCGCCGACGCCGCACTTTGCCAACTTGAACAACTCGGGTTCGTCGGTTTCGGAGAGCGTCAACACGCCTCGAGCCGGCGTGACGAGTTTCATGCCGACCACGGTCTCGTCCACCGGCGGTATCTTCGCGCCAGTGCCGTGCGCGCCGACTTGCGTGAAACCACCCATCTGTTGCTCGCGAATGCTCGCGTAATTTTGCAACGTCAACCCGTGAGGCCGAAGCGCTTCAACCACCTCGCGAACGCGAGCCCCCGCTTGCAGCGTCACCTGCTTCTTCTCCTCGTCCACTTCGATGATTTTATCCAACAGACCCATAGAAATCATCCCTTTCGATTCAAACGCGCATCCATTCGGGCTCAGCGCGCTTCCCATCGGACGCAGTTTTCTATACTTTCCGCTCTTCACCGCGCGTTCGAGCGCCTCCACTGACTCGGGCGAGAACACCCGTTCACACTCCACGCGCTTCGTCCCGCTCCAATTCTCCACAGTCGACGCCTCAAACTCTTCCTCCTCTTCCCCATACAGATGCGTCCACGCCACGTACGTCGACGCGGCGACGAACAACGCCGCGCGCGCCGACGTCGACCACCCGCGCGCGCCGCCCTTCCCGCCCCCCGCGGACGACCCACCGCTCCCGCGCCTCGCCTCGGCGCTTCGCCCGCCGAGCACGGCGTACGGCTTTGAACTCGTCGCGTACGTCCCCCGCGCGATCGCCCTCGACGCCGCCGCCGACGACGACGACGACGACGACGACGCGACGACGTGCGTCTCCACCGCGGACAGCACCCGTGCGCCCATCGACGCCGCCTCGCGCGCGCCCGTCGCGCGCCTCGACGCCGCACGCGCGACGAACATGACGCGCGTGGTCTCGAGCGTACGTGTCGCGTCCGGAGTCCGTCGCGCGTCGACGCGCGCGCGAGAGAAAGTGCGGGCTCATTAAAGCGCAAAACCAATCAATCATCCACCGCGCCCGCGCGTCTCGCCACTTTACGACGCCGCGGCGCGACGCGACGCGCGCGCGACAGACATGGGCGGTGGACAATCCGCGCCTCGAGCGTCGCCCGAGCGGGCCGAGCGCGCCGAGCGCGCCGAGTGCGCCGAGCGCCCGATGTGCGAACGAGACGTCGCCGAGTCCCAGGCGGCGGTGACCGAGGTCGACGCCGTGACGACAGCCGTGGCGGCGATGCACGTGGAGACGGAGGAGACGACGCGCGTGGACGCGTCCTCGGCGACGGATGCCGTCGCGGAGACGAAGACGACGCTCGCGGACCCGACGGAGGAGAGGTTTAGCATCACCACGGCGATCAACTACGCCAACGGCGCGCCGCACATGGGACACGCGTACGAATCCGTCTCCACGGACGTCTTGGCGAGGTACCATCGCGCGTTCGGACGCCAAGTGTTGTTCCAGACCGGGTCGGACGAGCACGGGCAGAAGATAGCGGAGGCGGCGGAGGAGAAGGGGATGGCGCCGTTGGCGTTCGTCGACGGTCACGTCAAGGCGTTTCAAGACCTGAACGCGAGGTTGGACGTCTCGAACGACGTGTACAACCGAACGACGAGCGAGGTGCATAAAAAGGCGTGCGCGGAATTGTTCAGACGGTCGAGAGATAACGGGGACATTTATTTGGACACGTACGAGGGGTGGTACAACGTGAGAGAGGAGACGTTCGTGACGGAGAGCGAAGCCAAGGCGAGCGACTACAAGGATCCCGTGAGCGGGAAGGATTTGAAAAAGATGAAGGAGGAGAGTTACTTTTTCAAGCAGAGCCGCTATCAGAAGCAGCTCATCGAGCACATTCAGGCGAATCCGGAGTTTATTCAACCGGCGTCTCGAAGAAATGAAATTTTGGCGCGCTTGCAAAACGACGAACTTCGCGATTTGTCCGTCTCCAGAACGACGTTTGATTGGGGTATTCCCGTGCCCGACGCCCCGAATCACGTCATGTACGTGTGGTTCGACGCGCTGACCAACTATCTCACCGGCACCGGATGGCCGGAGGACACCGATAAGAAGGATTTCTGGCCGGCGAGCGTGCACATCATCGGTAAGGACATCATCTGGTTCCACTGCGTCATCTGGCCGTGCATGCTTTGGAGCGCTAGATTGCCGCTTCCGAAGACGGTCTTCGGCCACGGATTCGTCACCGCGGAGGATGGACAAAAGATGAGTAAATCCATCGGTAACGTCGTGGACCCGAACGAGGTGTTGAAGAAGTTCTCCAGCGACACGTTTAGGTACTACTTGATGCGTTGCGGCGTCTACGGCGCCGACGTGCCGTTCAGCGAACAAGCGATGACTTTGATTCACAACGCAGATTTGGCCGACGTCATCGGCAACTTGGTCCACCGCGTGACCAACCTCACGAAGAAGAATTGCGGCGGCGTCGTGCCGACGTGCGCCGCCGATAAAATTGATAAAATTTTCAGCGTCAGCGTTCTTCGCGCCAAGTCCGAGTCCGCCATGTCCAGGTTCAACATTCAGGGCGCGTGCGAACTCGCCATCGATGCCGTCAAGACGACGAACAAGTACCTCACGGATGCCGCGCCGTGGGCGGTGAAGGGTGAGGGTGCCGAAGAGCGCAAGAGCGTCATCATTCGATCGACACTCGAAGCGGTGTACGTTGCGATGCACTTTTTGCAACCGTACATTCCAAAGGCGTGCGAGGTGGTCTTTGAAAAGATTGGCGGTAAGCCGATGAAGATTTGGGAGCTCAAGCCGTTCGGTGCCAACCTTCTGAACGGCGCCCCCGTGTCCATCGGCGACGTGCTCTTCTCGAAGTTTGAAGCCGAAAAGGTTGAGGCTAAGAAGAAGGCGCCGGCGCCGAAGGCGAAACCGGTTCCGTCCGACGCCCCGGTCGACGTCGCACGTCTCGAACTCGTCGTCGGCACGGTGACGAGCGTGAAGCGTCACCCAGACGCCGATTCGTTGTACGTCGAAGAGATCGATCTCGGTGGTGAGGCGCCTCGTCAAGTCGTCAGCGGTTTGGTGAAGCACATCTCCGAGGAGGCGTTCGCGGGCTCGCGCGTCGTGTGCGTGGCCAACATGAAACCATCCAAGATGCGCGGCGTCGAATCCACGGCGATGGTCTTGTGCGGTACCAACGCCGAGGGTAAGACCGAGCCCGTGCATCCGCCCGAGGGCGCCGCCAACGGCACTCGCCTTCTCTGCGAAGGTTTCTCGGGCGAGCCCGACGCCGTGCTCAACCCGAGAAAGAAAGTCTTCGAGCAAGTCAGCGCTGAATTCTCCGTCACCGCCGAGGGCCTGGCGACGTACAAGGGCGTTCCGTTCGCCTGCGCCGAGGGTTCGTGCACGCTTCCGACCATTCGCGACGGCATCATCAAATAATTTTTTTGTCGAATACAATTTTTTGTCCCGAGTCGAGAAACTTTATCCATCGCGCGCGCGCGTCCCTCACCGCACACGCGCGCGCATTCGGCGCGCTCGCGGGCGTGTCATGCACACGCGCTCGATGACATCGCGCACCGCGTCGACGAGCGCGCGCGCCATGCACGCCGCGTCGTCGACGAGCGCGCGCCGTCGGTCGGTCGTGATGACGTCGGCGCACCGGTGGTCGTTCGGGACGCGCGCGCGCCTCGTCGTGGACCCGTTCGCGGACCCGACGCCGCCGAGAGAAGACTTACCGAAGGATGATTGGACGACGTCGGTGGAGATCGCGGGCGGGAAGCGAAGCGCGGCGCTTCGGGGGGAGACGCTGGAGGTGCGCCCGTTTCGGCGAGAGGACGTCGGCGCGGTGGCCGAGCTCTTACTCGAGAGTGGCATGCAAGGGTTTCCCACGGAGCGACGGACGCTGGAGGTTTATTTGGCAAACGCCGTCGGCGCGTATCCGTGGGGGTTGTATCTTGTTGGAACGTTGGGGGACGAGGTGGTAGCGACTGTCGGGGTGTCGTTTAACGGGGAGACGCGAAGGAAATTTTCGTCGCTCGCACCGCCACAAGACTCGGGGTATCTGTCCGATCTCACGGTGACGGTGGATAAGCGAGGGATGGGGTTAGGATTGGCGATGTTGCGCGGGGCTGAGGATTTTGCGCGAGCGATGAAAATTGAAGAAATGTGGTTGCACGTCGCGCTCAAAAAACCGGGCGTGATCGCTCTGTATCGCGACCACGGATACGGCGTCGGTGGGATCGATCCTGGATTACTCGGATGGCGCGGGCGACTGTTGATGAAGCGTGAATTGTGATCGCTCGTCGTCGAGACTGTACGTAATTTTTTAGCTGTAGCTTCCTTGTAGCGGCACCTTCACCGCCGATGATTCTCGCGAAACTTCATCAACAGCTCCTTCTCGTGATTCTTTTCGTCTTCGCGCGCGCCTCTCCTCGCTGAAACCACCGTGGGACCACCCGTGAAATCGAATTGTGAGATTTGGTTTCCGTTCGAGTCGATTTCGGTATGCACTTTGAACCTTTCCAGAGCGTCCTTCGCCTCGTCAATGAAGAGAGACTTTAAGGATTCTTCGTGCTCCTTCCATAAACACGAGTAATCGTGTTTCCAACCTCTCGCTCGTTGCGTTTCGGAAGGAGGAGGAAGATGTTCGAAGTTCGATTCGCTCTTGGCCATCACGCGCGCGACTTGTGATAAGTACCGTCGAATGGCTCATGGTTTGGTTCGCGTCATCGGGGCGACAAACTACGTGTGGCATTGTTTACAAAGATCTAAGGCGTCGGCATAACATCGCGATCGAAAACCTCCAAGCCTCGCACGCCGTACACGCGCACGCGTACCGGCCCATTGCCTCTACCGGTCGTTTGTTCGACGCGAATCCAACCGCCGAGACCTGACACGGACAAATCGACGAGCGGACCGACGAAGTCGATGGGAGGAATAAAGTCGACTTCATTCACCACGCGAAGCGCCGCTTCCTCTTGTCCCGGCGTCGTCGGCGGTATATCTGACGTTTTCATCACCTCCAAACGCAGCGATTTGGGGCCGTAAAACGAAAAGCTCACGTTTGGAGGACACTGGATGATTTCCAGGCGAACGAACGAGCCCCAGCACAGCGAGTAGCCTTGAAACGACGCGAACCCGGGCGGTTCGGCGCACTCTGGCGTCTCGGGGACGTACTTTCTCAGCGTCGTGCCCAGCCGCAGCTTGGAAAGATCTTCCGGTCCGAGCAGGGAATTCAATCTGTGGTGTAAAAATAATCCGGGTGTGTCGAAGAGCACGCCTTTACCTTCAAACGCGCGAAGAGGTATGACGCCAAGCGTCGTCCCCGGCATGGCGCTCGCCACGGGTAACCTCTTCGAAGGCGCAAAATAATTACCGGCCGAACGAAGCTCATCCATCGCGGCACGAATGAACGTGCTCTTCCCCACGTTGGCTGCTCCCAACACGTATACGTCGCGTCCTTTGCGTTCACGCATCATTTGTAACACGGCGTCTCGCATCCCGAACCCACGACGCGAGCTCACGAGAGCGATGCCCGCTAGCGTCAACTTTCTGAACTCAGCCTCTTGCGCGATCCAATCGCGAAGCGCGTCGTAATCGGTGTTTGCGTTCAATAAATCCACCTTGGTGACGACGAGTAAAATCGGATTCCCGCCGACGACGTCTCGCACCTTTTTCAAAAAACTGCCGTGAAAATCCGTCACATCCACCACCTTCACCACCAACGCCTTGCGCTCTCTAATCGTCTTCAACTGATCCCTGAGCTGTTTCGGCGTGATCAACCCGGGCGCCGCCTTCAACCCTCCCTGGCCCTCGACGGCGTTGACGAATTTCCCGTTGCTCAACTGCGCGCACCTCACGCAAATCATCATGTTAAACTGTTTATGCGTCGCCTTGGTCGCGTATTCCTTCGGATCGACGTAACCAGCGATGGTATCATCCTTCGTTTGCAGAGAGACACCGCACCCGTAACAATTTCCCTGCATAGCGTCCCGTCGAGTCGTATCGCGTCGTCAGTGTCTTCGTCGCTCGGCGCCGCGTCGTCGCTCCCCGAATCTCTCGCTCTCTCTCTCTCACGCGCGCACGCACCCGTTCGCGCTCGACGTCCTCGTTCGCGTGACCTTGACGAACGTAACGCCGCTCGCCCTCCTGGCCGTCTCGCGCGCCCCCCGACGCCACCACGCGCGCGCGCGCGCCGACGCGTCGTCGTCGACAACCGTCGTCCCGGCGGCGGTAGGCGAGGTCACCGCCTCGCGCGACGCGCGCGCGCGCGACGTCGCGCGATCGCGCCACCGTCGTCGACGACGTCACCGTCGTCCTCGCCGCCGTCGTCGCCATCGCTCGCGCGCGCGTCGACCCGACCGACCGTCGGCGACTGACGCCACTGACGACAGAAAGATGCGCGTCGCGCCCACACCCACCCTCGCGCGCGCGCCGACGCCCGCACGCCGACGCGCGCCGACGCCAACGCGCGAGGCGTCCTCCGCGTCGCCATCGTCCGCCGCCTCGACGTCGACGCTCGGCGTCGCGCTCGCCGCGTCTGCCGCGCTCGCGCTCGCGTCACCGGTCGCGATCGCGCGCGCCGACGTCTTTTACGCCGGCGCGGGCGAGCCCGCGTTCCTGGAATCGACGTATCGCGACCTCGGGTATAAGGGCGTGACGTCCGTCGTTCCGGGGACGTTCGACGACGGCGCGCGCGGGGTCAAGGTGGAGTACGACGCGTCGAGGATCGGATACGAGGCGTTGTTGCAAAGTTTTTGGCGACACTGCGAACCGAGCCCGGCGGAGACGGGGCGCGAGAATGAACCGGTGTTGTACGCGACGAACGCGCGGGAGATGCGGGTGGCGAGCGAACAAAAGGAGTATCTCGCGTCGAGCGGCATCTTCGGTAAAGACGGGCCGCGAGTGACCATCAGAGAGGGGGCGCCGACGACGTTTGAGGATTCGGGAGAGAGGGACGCGTTGAAGACGAATCCGAAGCGGTACGAGAAGATGGCGGCGAAGCGTCAGGCGAGATTTAACGAGCTGTGGGGGTACGTGCAGTTTTGTTACGAGAGGGTGTGCGGGTACGTGCGCTTCGCGCCGAAGTGCGTCGACGATTGTTTGAAGGTGTTTCCCGAGTACCTGGCCAGTAACGCCGGGATCCCGGAGATTACAAAGGATGTGAAAATCACCGGGCGAAGTAAATAAAATGCGCGCGCGTTGTAATGACTGATTTGCGTGGTAGACTATATTAAACAACGCGACTAGCTTTTCTCTTCGAGGTTTTGCTTCAGCGTAATCTTATCGCCCAAGCTCAAGGCGATGCCTTGTGTCTTGGAGCGAATGCGAATAAAGCCGCTGATTGCGCCGTCGACGTTTTCGATGGAGACATTCACGAGAGCGTCTTCGCCGAAAACGGATTTCGCGTACAGGTTGGCGGCGAGGAAACCGCACTCGCCTTCGAGTGCGCTCGGCGGGGTGAGGCACTTCATGTTCGTGCTAGTCACGATGTGATCCAAGTATTGGCGAATGTCGGTGAGGTTCGTGTTCACCGCCACCTTGTTCTCCCATTCAAACTCCGCCCACATGCTTCTAAACGCCGTGTCGCTGCACGTGGCCGGGAGAATGTAATCCATGATGTCAATATGCACGTCGTTCAACACTATGACGTTGCGATCCGATCTCGCGCTCTCGTAGACAATGTTACCGAAGATGACACCCGTCTCCGTCGAGCTCACCTTGATGCTCGATCGAAGCGTCTGCGTTCCGAAAGGCTCCAAGTTGAGCGGTTGCGGTCGCTCCACCAACTTCAAGTCACCCATCGTCGATAACTCCAACATGACGTTTTGAAGAGGTTCGTCCGTGCGGTTGGTGAGCGTGACGTCTAACGTGATATCGTACTGGTGCACCGTGACGTACGTCTCCGCGTAGATGGTGTCGCTCAAGCCGGTGAGTTGCACGACGCGATCCAAGCTACGACCATCCTTCTTGACCGAATCCATGAAACCGGTCGCCCGTGCGAGGTCCGTCGCGACGGCATCCTCAATCTCCAACTGCGTCATGCCCTTGCGCGACTTGAGGTGATGGAAATCTATCAAATCATCCGCCTGCGCCATTGGAGCGGTGGAGCTCGCCTCGTTTCGAGACGCGCGTCTGAGTTTCTCCTCAATCATCAGCGCGAACGATTCACCGCAAGACTTGAGCCAAACATCCGTGTCCGCCTCCTCGGGGAATCTGAGCACGTGGAAGCACAGCTCCAAACGCGCCTTGGAATCCATATCCATGGCGGTCGGTAGCGTGCCGCTGAGACCGAGGCGCAACATGCTCACAATGTACAACATGCTTTCCGCCTGAATTGCGTTCTTGGTCTCTTGCGCGAAAGAATCATTGTTCAGAACCTTCAACGCGAGCTTGGTCAGCGTGCTCGCGATCACCGCGGACAGGAAGGAGTCACCCTTGAGTAGCATTTCTCGTACGTTCGGCAACTGCGAGATGGCGGTTGTCGGGTACGTCGCGGCTTGAGACGCGTAAGTACCATCCGCTAAAACAGCCGGTCGCACGACTCCCTCCTTGCTAGTCACAACTTCGTCATCTTGGTCCTCTTCCGCCTTCTTCTCCTCCAAGAGCGGTGCCGAACCCAAGCTCATGCGCAGCACGTCAAGCGCCGCCTCAATTTCCTGACTCGTCGTACTGAACTCACCGATGATCCACAACGTCGTCGCGCACACTCGGCTGCTACGAATCGTGGAAAACACATCCAACAGGTGCTCGATGATACCCGGTCGAAGCGCTTTGTTCGTGAACGCAATCTCCCGAATGAAAAAGGCGACGTCGGCGGAACTCGCGTTGGTCGAGTCGCTCAAGAAATCCATGAGAAGGTAAATGACTGAGCCCGCAACTTCGGGGAATCGAAGCGCGCACTTGTGGATCGCCTGTACCAGCATTTGACGGTACTCACCGACGTCGCTCGTGTTCTCACTCTGAGACTTGATGACTTCCGTCTTCAACATGCCCGTGACGTTGTCTATGTTGCGCGGAGTGATGAGGTCGAGCACCAAGTCAAGCGTCTTGCGCTTGATGTCAATGTTCGGCGACGCGATCGCGCGCAAAATATCCATGATCATCTCTTGGAGTAAATCCTTGTTGTCCTTCTTCAAATCCGTGAGACGATCGAGCACGATGAGCTTGACGTTGTTGTCGCTCTGGCTCACGAGCAATTGGCAATAGCAGTTCGCCGCCGCCTTGATCGCCGTCGGCGCGTTCGAAAGCGCCACGAGCGTGTTCGCGCACTCGTAAACCACCGACGCGTTGTTCGTCCCGAGCAACATCAAGATGATCTTGATGTACTTGCCCTTTTGAGTCGGGTCGGAACGGCACACTTTGCGAATCAAGTCGAGAACCACCGTCTGCATGATGTCGCCCCAGTGCGACACGTGCTCGATGTTTTCCATCAAATAATTCACCGCACGGTCTTCGGCGTGCGTGTACAACATCAAGAACGCGTTTCTTCGCGTCCCAACGTCGTTTTCTCCGCTCATCAAAAACGACTCGATAATCTCCGGCGCGTCGGGAATCAAGTGCTCGCCATCTGGCAACTCGTAAATTTTGTGAATCGCCATCACCGCGTTTCTTCGCACGTACGAGTGCCTGTGTTCAAGATTCTGCACGATGGACGGAATCAACGGCTCGAGCAAATCGTGCTCGGTGATCCGACACAAGAATCGCAGCGTGCACCCGCGCAAAAACTCATTCGGATGCATCAAGTTGTTTCTCAAGTTTTGACACAACAAAATCATCTCCGGTAAAATCTTCCCATCCGGCCCGCACTTCTCGATCGTCTCCATGTACAGCAACAACAACTTCTGCACCGTGTGATCCTCGCTCGGCAGCACGTATCGCACGATGGTGATGAACACCTGCGGCATCGTCTCCCCGCTCAGCAAGAGCGAGATCACCTTCTTCATCGCATCCGCCTTTTCCTCCGCGTTCCCCGTCTCGAGCGCCTCGCGCAGTTCCACCGCGCTCGTCGCGCGATCAAAATGCACGAGCATCGAACATCCTCGCTCCACCACCTGATTCACCGTCGCCATGACGCTCGCGCCCGACCGCTCGACGCGTCGTTCGAATCAAACGACTCCACGCGGTCGCGTCCTCCGCGCCTCCGTAGGTTCGACTCTTTACGCGCGTCTCGACGCGTCACACGTCGCGCGTCGTCGATGCGCGCCGCGCCCGTGGACGATGGAATTTTAACGACACCGTTCGCGCGCGCGACCGCCGACTCACGCTCGTCGCGCTCTGCGGACGCGTCGAGATTCATTCGTTCGCGCGGTCCGGATCAACGACTCACCGCGATGCGATGGGCGGACCGTGGCTAAACCCTAAGTACCCACGGATGGCGCAATCCTGCGTGGGTGGGAATCTCGGCACCGCCGCACTCCCCGCGCGGTGAGACGACGAACGCGACGAGACGATCGACGCGCGACCGATCGAGCGTCGCGTGAGACGCGCGCGCGCCCTCGTGCGGTGTGTCGAGGCGACGCGCGTCGTGGGTGACGATTTGATTGTGATTTTTTCAAACCATGGATGTCGTGCTGACGTACGTGAACGACGTGAATCGACCGGTGAACGCGACCAACGTCGGTGATGCGCTCGGTTCGCGAGGGGTGAAGAAAGGATTAGCGCAAAAGTATCTGGACGCGCTCGCGGAGAAGGGGAAGATCGCGGTGAGGGATGCGGGGAAGCAAAAGGTGTATCACGCGCTCCAAGACGGGGAGGTGATGGACGCCGACGCGCTGCGAGAGACGCACGCGACGACGAAGGGGGTGATGGAAGAGGTGGGGCGATTGAGTGAAGAGGTGCGAGCGTTGAAATCGACGCTGCGGGGGTTGAAGAGCGCGCAGAGCGTGGAGGAGATGGAGAAGGCGAGACGCGCGTTGGAGGATGAGAACGCGGCGCTGGAGAAACGACTGGCGCCGCTTCGTCTGGCCAAGGAAAACGGCGAGATGATCACGGAGGGCGAGCGCGTGAAGATTGAGGATGCATTTTTGAAGTCGATGGAGTCGTGGCTCGATCGTCGTCGAAAGTTTAATAATCTTTTCGAAACCGTCCTGGAGGGCACCGGTTTGCCAAAGAAAAAATTATGGGAAGACCTCGGGGCGGAGAGCGAGGAGGATCATGGGATCGACTATGCGAAATTTCGAAAAATCTATGATGACATCAAGAAGCAACGACAAGCTGACGCGCGCGCGAAGCGCATGAAACGAGTTCACGTGACGGCGTGACGACCACACACGACGGAACCCGAGACGATATGTAATTTTTTTGAATGAACGAACGCGATCATCAACAACACTCTCGTGTAATTATGACACATTAAAGGCTAGTAGAAAAGGAAGATACTTTTGTTCACGGGCATTTGCGCTGAATCAAGTTGGCGCCGTGCTCTTCGTACTCTTGCTTACTCATCCAAAGTTGCTGGAACGAACCCAGCGAGGCGAGAATGGAGCCTCCGATCCAGGTGGCGAAGCGTCGTTCCACGCTATTCATGCTCGCGATCACCTTCGTCTTCACGTTCTGCGGAGCGTGATCGAACAGCGCCGCCTCTAATCGTTCGCGCATATTCGCGAACATGCTACAACCACCACCCAACACCAAGTTGCCCCACAAGTCCTTGCGCACGTCGACGTCCGAGTTGTTGATGCACTCGAGAACCAACTCTGGAATGCTCTTCAACTTTGTATCGCCACTGAGTACGGGCACCTCCACGTCCAATTCCTTCAAAAGTTCGGGCTGGAACAATAATTCAGGAATCTGGAAACGCTCGACGCTGACTTCGATCGTGTTTCCGTCGGGCAACTCGTACGTGACGCCCGCGACGTTCTTGTGCGCATCCGAGTCGAACACGTGGTCGTCTAAACGACACACGGTCGCCTTGATGTCTTCCATGATTTCGCGTCTTTTGAAAGCTGCGTACGACGCCGTCGTCTTCGGGTGGTTCGCAGCCTTGACTTCAAAGTCGCCGTCGCCCTTTTGCTTCTTCGTAAACGCGTACCGAGGTCGAACGTCGATCTTCTGATTTTCTAAATACTTGGCGACCACGTCAGACAAAGCGTCGCCACCGAGCGGCGAACGGACCACCGACTTTTGCAGCGCGTATCCATCGTGAATAGCTGAGACGGTGGTGTGTCTGCCTCCCATGTCGATCACCAAGCTCGACGCCTTGCCCACCGCGAAGGAGCTCAACACCGGGTTCTTCGCCAAGAAGAGCGCCGGAGGCGCATGCTTTTCAAACATCAACTCTGTCATCTTTGCACGAACCGCGTCCGAATTATGCACCGGTTCGGAGAGCAAGATCGGATGCTCATCCGTTTGAATCGCCAAACACTTTTTCAACGCGTGCTCCCAAATCGCCTCCACCGCCTCCCAATCCTCGAGCATTCCATCCTCCCCGAACGGCGACTGCACCTCCACGCCGTCCCGCCGCACCCCCATCGAATCCACGTAAAACTCTCGCGTGGACGCGCTCGCGCCTTCCGTCATGTCCACATCCCCGCTCTTCGGGCACGTCCCGACGTCGCTCGGAAACACGTGCTGCGGCGTGTCCTGCCCCGCGTACCCCGCCTTGACGCTGTGCGTGCCCAGATCGAGCACCACCGCGCTCACCTCATCACCACCGTACATGGCGTCTCACCTCTCGTCTCGCACCGTCGCGTCGCCACGAACGCACACAACGAACGTCGATGCGGAGAATCGACGAATTCAATTCAATTTCGTCGCCGATCGCGCCTCGTTCTCGCGCACCGTTCGCGACTCGCGCGTCTGTCGAGTCCGCGAAACGCGCGTGAGACGAACGATGTACCGTCGATCGTCGCGTCGCGCGCGCGATCGAACGCGATCGGTCGTGGAGCGAGGCGTCGCGCGGCGATCTACGGTCGGGAGCGGCGGGCGGGGGTTTGGGTTTGCGCGGCGCCGCGGCGGCGCTCCCGGAGCGCGGACGCGCGCGCGGTGTGCGCGAGATCGAGACGAGTGCGTGTGAACGTGTGGGTGTATGCGTGACAATCAATAGTGTACTATCGTCGGAGTCGAAGCGATCGCGCGAACCGAGCGCGACGACGTCGCCTCTCGCGCTCGCCGAGCGTCGTCGGCTTCATATTTACTTGGTGCTCTCCTTGAGGTACGCGATCAAGTCGGCGCGATCTTCCGGCTTCTTGAGACCGGCGAAGACCATCTTCGTGCCCGGGATGTACTTTTTCGGGTTCAACAGGTAATCGTACAGCGTGTCTTCGCTCCACGTCACACCCTTGTTCTTATTCGCCGCCGAGTACGAGAAACCCTCCGTGGTGCCGGAGACGCGTCCGAACAAACCACCGAGGTTCGGGCCCTGCGTTCGCGAGACGCGCGATCGGGGTCAGTTCATCGATCGATGACATCAAAGAGACACGTCGCGCGCGCAAGAACTCGACGAGAAGACGCGCGGGACGATCGTTCGGATCCCTCGCGCGCGCTACGTCGCCGCGCGCGCACCTGCTTGTGTCCGCCACCCTTCTCCGCGACGTGGCACTGCGCGCACTTGGTCTTAAAAATCTTCGCGCCTGCGCGTGGATGATAAAACGCGTGTCGATCGCGCGTTCGTCAGTCTCTCGATCGCGCGCGCGTCGTCGTCGCGTCGCGCGTCGTCGAGGGCGTCACCGGCGGCGGTCATCGTGTTCGACGTCACGCCCATCGCCGTCTCGACGTCGACGCGCGTCGCGCGCGGTGAGGCTCGATCGCGCGCGGTGGATTCGACACGCGCGCGCGTACCCTTGGCGGCGTTACCGGCCGGAGCCTCGCTGAAAGTGGACATGTGTTCGCGCGACGTGGTGTCGCGCGATCGGTCGGCTGGAAGTTTGGGGGTGGGGGGACTGCTGGCCTGTTTGGCGAGTCAGGACTCGTCGGAAAAGTTCATTCCGTCCCACATTCGTCGAACGATGGGGAACCGCGGCGTCGCGGCAGACGGTGACGCCATGGCGGGCGCGGCCGGCGTGGATAACACGCAGCGTCGGAAATGGGATCGCGATGAGTTCGCCGCGCGCGCGCGCGAGCGCGAAGAGCGCGAGGCGGAGGCGGAGAAGCGAGGTGGGAAACCGGCGCCCCCGAAGCGCGGGCAAACGGGTGCGCTCGTCCTGCGCGACGATCTGCGCGTGGATAACATCATACAGAGGAATTACAAGCGCGACATCGAGAGTAGGGTCGGAACGAAACAGATCGTCAACCCGGAGACCGGGGCGGGGATGGGGTTTCAGTGTAAGGAGACTGGGGTGGTGCTGCATGATTCGGCGGCGTATTTGGACCACATAAACGGGAAGAAGCAGATGAAGGCGCGGGGATTGTCAATGCGCGTGGAGAGATCGACGGTGGAACAAGTCAAGGCAAAGTTTGCGCAGGTGAAGAAGCGCAAGGCGGAGGAGGCGGCGAACGGGGGGAAGCCGAAGGAGTACACCGAACGACTCGCCATCGCCGAGGCGGACGAGGAGACGCTCAAGGCGAGGAAAAAGGCCAAGGAAGCAGCGAAGAAAGCGGCGAAGAAGAAGGCTGAGGAAGAGAAAATGCAAGAACTCGGAGGGTTGGATCCCGAGATGGCGGCGATGATGGGATTTTCTGGATTCGGCGGTAAGTAGCGCGCTGTAGTTAGTGTACATTGTAAGTCATTCATAATACAAATTGTAATGTTCGACGCCTCACACCTCGTCGTTTCCTCTCGGACACTCTCGACGCATGCGCTCGAGCGTTCGCTTCAACAATTGTGGCTCGTCGGTGACGATGGCGTCTACTCCAAAGTTTAATGTGTTTTCCATCGCGGTTTCATCATTCACGGTCCACACGTGCACGGCGAGCCTCTTCCTTCTCGCCCTGCGCATGAAATCCGGCGTCACCATCTCCGACTGCACCGCCACCGCGTGTGCCCCCTTGATGCGCCCATTGAGTTGATCGACGCGCCTGGATCGAAGTTCGGCGGAGAAATTCGCGACGACGAATCCGACGTGTTTCGCGCCCAAACGCAACGCCTCTCTGACCGTCTCGTCGCTCTTCCCCCAATACAAACACTGTTCACACCCAAGCGTCTTTCCGACTTTTACTACCGCCTCCGCCAATCCGTGCCCACCCTTCGGGGCGTTTTCTTTAAAATCTATCGTGATCTGTCTGAGATTTCCGCCCCGCTCCAACGCCACGCCCAACGCTCGCTCGAAATCCAACGCCTCGGCGCCGTCCGAGTTCCACATCTCCAACTCATCCCTCGACACCTCTCCCACGTCCGACAGCGCTCCTCGCGTGAATCTCTTGACGTCTCTCCCGTGCATCGCCACCAGCGCGCCGTCGTTCGTGCGCGCCACGTCGATCTCCACGCAGTCGTACAGTTGGCTCGCTCTCGTCAGCGGCGCGCGCGTGTTCGCGAGCTCCCCCTCGCGCACGTCCCCGCCGTGCGCGCACACGATGGGGTCGTCTCGCGCGCAAAACGTCGCGCTCGGACCCGATCGACGGTCGGCATCGCGCGCGTCAGCGTCGCGTCGAGACGTCGTTGTTGTCACCAACAACAACCGAATCGCAATTACGATGAACACGATGACGCCCACGACGACGCGAGGCGACGCATCGATGCCCGCGCGACGTCGTCGACGCTTATCGAGCCTCCTGTAGTCGTCGTCGAACCCGAAGAGATCGTCTCGCGCCGGGCGCACGCGCGAGACGACGCCGGACGCGCGACGCATAGTGATGACGTCGCGCCGACGCGATTCAACGACGCGTCATGACAATGGGTCGATCGACGATGCGTCGCGCGACGCTCGACGCGCTCGAACGCGCGTTTTCCCGCGTCGCCGACGCGTCCATCGCGTCCCGCGCGTCCTCGTCGCGCGCGAGACCGTTCGGGACGGTTCGGTTCACGAGAACGCATGAAATCATTCGCGAGCGCAACGTCGCCCTCGACGGCGCGACGACGTACGAAATCGGCATGGCCGAGCGCGCGTTCGACATCATCGGTGACGTGCGCGCGATAGAGACGAGACGGGCGGTCGGCGAGCGCGCGCGCGCGGGGGAGACGCTGTTGGAGATCACGTGGAGGGGGTTCCGTCGAACCGCGAGCGACGAGCTGTATCACGCGAGATGGGCGAACGCGGAGGGCAAGCGCGAGATTCCGGCGCCGTTCGATTGCGTGGTGAGAGAGATAAACGCGGGCGCGGTGCAGGATCCGTACGGGAACGTGCGAGGACCGGAGACGACGTTGATCGTGGTGGAGGCGAGGGAGGGGGCGGGGGCGCGTTTGATGGACGATGAGGCATACGAGACGTTCGTCGAGGCGGAGGAAATCGCTGAAGCGGACGCGGCGAACCAGTCGTACCCGTGATGCGTGTGTGTTTTATTTTATCGGTGTGTTTGTTTGTTGGCGTGTTGCTCTGGGAAAAGTCTCGCGCGAGAGAGACGAGTAAATGTTTTTATGACAGTTTAGCCGCTTTTCGCTCGGCCCGTTCGCTCGGTCCGTCGTCGCCTGGTTCGTCTCTGGATCTCTTGTGCGCGGCGCTAGGAACGACCTCGATGTCGTCGTCTACTATGAGTACCCCGTCGTCCGCCGAATCCGCGACCGGAGTCTCCTCGGTCGCGTTCGTCTCGTCGCCGGCGTCCTCACGAGCCTTGACTTCCTCGCCGCGCAAAAGGAACCCCTCGGGCTCCTTCTCTTCGTCCCATTCCTCGCGGTGCGTCACCATGAGTTCAAACTTGAAATCCTGCGAAAAGTCCTCGACGGAGAGAATCGAGCCGTTGACGACGCCTCCTCCCGGAAGCGCGTTCAGGGCGCGCGTTTCGAAGGAGGCGTACATTTCCACTTCGTCCTCGTCCAAATCGTCGCCCGTTTCGTGAAGAACGTTTCCGTTAAAGTACACGGACGGCTCGTTCACGCTCAGTTTACCCTTCAACACCTTCTTGACGAGCTCACCCTTTGTGAATTTTGTCGTATCGCACACCAACTCCACGCGAGCGTTCCCGCACACGGCGCACTTGGGATTCGGTTCGCCCTTCGATTCCGGTTGCAAGAGTCGACCGGCGGAGTTCGGGTGCTCCAAAACCCATGTGTATCGCGTCTGATCCATTCTCTTGTGTAATATTTTGATCGCCTCGATGACGATCAGGCCGCCCACGATCGCGTTCGTCGTGGCGACCGCGTGGATGATGTTCCCCGCCATGCCCTTGGCGTCGAACAAGCTTTGCGGAGCGATGCCGTAATTCGCCGAGCGCAAATTGCTCACCGCAGTGACGAATTCAACGGCATCATCGTCGTCCTTGTCAAACTCTTGCGGACCATCGCGTTCGATGATTCGCGCGAGGGCGCTGACGAAGACTTTCGCGCACTCATCCTGAGTCCACACCTTTTGCGGATCCATCAAGCCGTGCGCTCTTCGCGCGCTTTGCGCCTGCGGATCGATCTCCTCGAAGACGCCGTCCAGACCCACGCTCGCCGTGGTGATCGGCGTCGGTTTTTCTCTGTTCGTCCACATGTCCTCCTTTAGCAGCAAGCCTTCGATCTTCGTCCCGAACACGAATTGGAATACGCGCTTCGCGTACTCGACGCCGCTCTCTCCGTCGTTTCGCCGAAACGCCCCAGCCTCCACCGCGTCCTCCTCGTCCAAGTCGCTCTGCGCGCTCTTATCCCCGAACAATTTACTAAATAACAGCTCCTTCGCGTAAACAATGCAATGAATGGGTTTATCCGGCGTATCTCGCAGCGTGCAGATCGGATAACTCTTCGGCGTCGGCTTTTCCGTGCACTCGAAGCACGCGCAAATTTTCCGCGCGTGCACCGTCACCTGTCCCTTATATCCAGTCGTCCCGCTCTCCACGAGCGGCACCTCCGCCGCCAGACACAGTCTGTTCACGTGGCGCCTCGCCTCGAGATTATCCAACCCGTTCAGCACGACGTCGAACTGCTTAAAGTACTCCTTATCGAACCTCGTCTCCTTGACGTTGGCCCGCATCGCCTCTATCTTGGCGTCGGGTCTAAACTTCAACACCGACTCCCTCGCCACCTCGCTCTTCGCCATCCCGACGTGTCGCCTGCGAAACAAAAACTGTCTGTTGAGATTGGACACGTCGATCGTGTCCAGATCGATCGCCGTGATGTCGCGAAAGCCGTGCAAGACGAGCGTTTTCAAAAGTTCACATCCGATGCCACCGGCGCCCACCATGAGGACGCGCGCGTTGGCGATCGTCTCGCGATCGACCTTCATGACGCTCGCGCTCGTGGAACGTCTTTCTCGCGCGTCGAGTCCACGACGCGTCGCGCGGTCGCGCGCCTTGACTACCGCGCGCGGCTGACTGCGGACGGGCTCGGCTCGGGACGCTCGGGGACGCGTCGAGCGACAGAGCGCGGCGGGTCGCCGACGGCGTCCGCGCGTGGGCTCGCGCCGCGCGAAGAGGTACAGGCGCGCACGTGCGTTCGCGCGCGCGCAGCTGCGACGATGCGCGCGCGGGAGGCGTCCGAGCGCGCGGTGAGTGGTTCAAACTGTCAAACCAGTACGAGCGATGCGCGGCGGCCGCCGCCGCCGCCGCCGTTCACGATGAAGACGTCGCTGCGGCAGTTCTTGGTGCCGACGGTGCATCCACCTCCGCCGATGGCGCCGGTGGCGACGCGCGCGGGGGCGTTCGCGACGGTGGACGCGACGAGCGGCGCGGCGAGGAGGTTGCCGCAGCCTCCGCCGGCGCCGGCGACGGCGAGAGCGGGCGCGTCGTTCGTGGTCGAGGCGTCGACGAAGGCGAAGAGTGGTGCAAAAGCAGTGAAAACGTCGACCGGTGCGAAGAAATCGAGCGTGGTGCCGCCACCGAAGCCGCCTCCACCCAGAGCGCCGAGGCCGCCGCCAGGGGCGCCGCCGACGAAGTCGCGTTTTAAGGGCGTAGATGGCGTTGCGCGCGCGGTGAAGAGGGCGAAACTACCGAAACCGGAATCGTCTACCGATGGAGACTCGGACGACGGGTCCAGCGAGGAGGGCGAAATACAGGGTGAAGTGGTGGAGCAGAAGAAAGAGGAAGAGGACCGCGTGCCGCCTCCGAAACCGCCGCCTCCGAAACCACCAAAGCCGCCGCCTCCGAAACCGCCAAAGCCGCCGCCTCCGAAACCGCCAAAGCCGCCGCCTCCGAAGCCACCGAAGCCACCACTGAGCCGACCACCGTTGGAAGTCAGGAAAGCGCGCATCAGACGACTGCGCGGGAAAGGTGAAGACGATGAGTCTGATGAAGAGGAGGAGGGCGAACTTCCGAAGCTCGTCAACTTGCTCGAGCCTGGAGACGTACCCGAGGAGAACGAAGGCGGACAGACGCCGCCGGCGAAATTCGAGAAGATTGACGCGCACGCGACGAGTCACGAGTTGCTGGGAGGCGGCGAGTTCGACACGATTGAAAAACTAGCGCGCATTCGCGACGACGCCGATGAGAGCACGTTAAACAACGTGAACTCGCCACAATACAAGAAGAGGAGCGAGCAATCCAGGAAAACGAGGCGCGCGCTCGATGACGCCGTTGATGAAGACAGAAAAGTCAGTCCAGAGCTCTTGCGTCTGGTTGAATCGAGAAAACTCGCACTGGTTTTAGACTTGGATCATACGCTTCTGAACAGCGTCTCGGTTCCTGAATTGCGAATGAACGCGAATTCATTGAATAACGCCGTCTTCTTGCTAGACGCGGACGTCGCGCGTGCGGAAAAAGCGCAAGATCCACTGGTGCGAACAGTCTTTCATCTAGAACACCTCGATTTGCTCACCAAGTTGAGACCCGGCGTGCGAGAGTTTTTGCAGTCGGCGTCGCTTCTTTTTGATATCCACATCAACACCATGGGTTCACAAGAATACGCGGACCAAATGGTGGCGCTGTTGGACCCAGAATCGAGATGGATCAAAGGAACGGTCAAAGGTCTCGGCGAGATGGAAGGGGGTCGACTTTGGGCGCCGTCTGAGAAAGTCTTAGATGGACCGCTAGAAAAGCTCGTCGACGCGTGTCTGATTTTTGACGACACGGCGAGCGTGTGGGCGTCGTATCGTGAAAATTTGATCACGTGCGAGCGCTATTTATTCTTTGCCGAATCACGCAGGCAGTTTGGCCTGTCGGGTCTGTCGCTCTTGGAAGTCGGACACGACGAGAGTAAGGAGGAAGGGATGCTCTCGACTGCGCTGAAGGTGTTTCAATTCGTGCACGCGGCGTTTTTCGAACGCTACGACGTCTTGGACAAGAGCTCGTTACCGAACGTGCAGAGCATACTGCACGAGCATCGCATGAACGTGCTCGCCGGCGTTCACATCGTGTTTAGCAGAGTGTTCCCCATCGACATGGATCCCACCAAGCACCCGTTGTGGGTTCTCGCCGAAGATTTCGGCGCCAAGTGCGCCACCACCATCACCGACGAGACGACGCACGTCGTCGCGACCGCGCGTTCGACCGATAAGGTTCGCAAAGCGACGAGTCGCGGAGATATTAAAGTCGTCACGCCGCACTGGTTGGAGTGCTCGATGCTCTTGTGGCGTCACGCGAACGAAGAGTCGTTTCGACTCATGTAGCGAAGAGGTACGATTCGCGTACGCGTGAATCATCGTGTGTAACATATACAAAATAGTAGCCTTCTAGAACCGACGCGCTCACGCGGTGTCTCGCACCGCGGGCGCGGTCTCCCGTCCGGCGGTTTCCGCCGCCGCGGCGCCCGCCTCGGGCAACACGACGGGCTCTTCTTCCGGCGCCGCCGGAAGACCCTCGTCTTGCAAGTAACTCGGCACCCCATCCGTGACTTCCACCTCCTCTTCTAACATGTCCAACTCCAACGCGTCGAGCTCATCGAGCAAATCGTCCTCGTCCAACCCGTCCGGCACGTTGTAGCTCCTCCCCAACGTCTCCTGAATCTCCTCGCCGAGATCCAACAAATCCGCCATGTCATCGTTCAGCGCGTCGATCTTCCCTAAATCAAATTCCTTCGCCTTAAACGTCGCCTTGAGCTCCTTGGACGCGCTCTGCATCGCTCGCACCGTCTCCACCGTATCCTTGGCGTTTTCGCTCGCAAACGCCACCTGTTCCACATTCATCAATTGTCCCCCCAACTGATCCCTCTGCTGTTCATACATCTTCTTTTGCTTGAGCGCGACGAGCGCCCGTCTCTTCGCCGCCTCCTGCGCCGCCCCCGGCCTCGTTCGCTTGATCGCCTCGCGATGTTTCACCAACTCGCGATCGAGCGCGGCGATTTTCCCATCGATCGTCTTCGCGCGCGCCTCGAGCGATTGCGCCGTCTCCCCGAGCGTGCGCACCGGCCCCGGCGCCCGCTTCGCACCGAACAATCGTTTCATCGCCGTCGGTCCGCGCGTCGTCTCACGAACGCGCCGCCTTCGTCACCGTCGTCGTCGTCGTCGCGACGAATCACGCCTCGGCACACGCGACGAATGACGCCTCCGACGACCGACGACGCGCGCGAGGCGACGTCGTATTTCCCATCAATGAACGCCCATCGTCTACCAAACGTACACACACGTCGTGCACTCCCGGAGTTCTACCTGCGACGAGTCAGGACCGGTGCGCACGACCGAACGCCCACCCCGCGTCGTGTGGCCCGCCCTTTCGTAACCAACACCCCCGCACATCGCCGCGCGCGGTCGCCGACGACGGCGACGACGGCGACGGCGACGACGACGGTGGCGCGCGTGCCGACGGGGATGGACGCGTCGTCCGCGTCGGAGCGCACGCCGCTCACCGGCGTGGACGTCGAGGGCGGACGAGGCGAGGACGCGAGGCGAGCGAAGGACACGAGACCGACGGCGTGGACGGCGTGGACGGTGTGTGTCGCGTGCGTCGCGTGCGTCGCGTGCGTCGCGTGCGTCGCGTGCGTCAGATCGATCGGAGGACCGAGGACGAGTGGTGTGAGCGCCCGCGGCGCGCTCGGCGGGGTCGACGGTTCGGACGATTCCGGAATTGCGGTCGGCGGGTGGTCAGCGCCCGAGCCGAATCTCGGGTGGAGAAGACCGGGGACGTGGAGTCCGAGGAGAGGTAACGGCTGGTACGCACCGAAACCAAAGGTGCGCGCGCCGAAAGGCCCGGCGACGACGTTCACGCTCCATACGCAGTGTAACACCCAACGCGTTCGACGGCAGTATTCCGAATTTTGGCTCGACGGGCAAAAAGAATACTACATCGTGAAACACAACTACAACAGTAATAGATTTTTTGAGCACAAGAATGCGGTGAGAATGAATCGAGTCGACTTGGGCGGCGGCGAGCGTGGATACCGGGTGAACACATCTTCGGTCGATTTCGAGTTTGGATTTGCCGTGAAAAATGCAGACACAGGACAATGGATTTATGAAATCGGAGGTAAAGACACCGCCTTGGGGATGGAAAAGTGTGCTCAACGCCACGGGGTGTATTGGAATCGTTTGATGACCCACGAAGAAAGAGGATCTATTCGCCCGCAGAATGTTGAGTATAGATTCGGCACGTGCGACGTTGACTGCACCGGTAAAGACACTGGCGACAGCGCTTACGACTTGCAGCGATTTTCTGATGTGGTACCGCCGTGTAACGATGATTCCTTACACCTAGGAGAAGGCGATGATGCTCGACTCGTGACTCTTCGCACGGGCATGCTTATCAAGCCATCATTGGGTCCCAGCGGTCGCGCTTTGATAGTCCGAGACACTCAATTCGCCGGCGAAAGCGAAACACACGTGCGATGGCTATTATCCAACGTTGACGGATATCCAAGTCGCTCGCAGATGCATATCGTCGCCATCGATGTGAAAATGACCTCGAATGGTACGATGTATGCGTGTCAAGCGGATCAGAAAGACTATGAGTGGGACCAAGATTGTACCGGGATCCAGTGCTCGACTTCGATTCACGATATTCCCACCTTGTGGCGGGACGCCTCGAACGTCCAGAAGACGTATCAGCAGTTTTACACGACCAAGTTAGAGTGGACGATCGGGAAAAAAGGGGACTCACGCGGGGCTGAGTTTGAGCAAGCCTTCACCGACGACGCCTACCTGACCACGCACACCATCGCCCAAGCTGGGAAATGGGGCGACGACATCGACGTCCGACGAGTCATCCCCACCTCCGCGGGCGCCTGCGGCTCCGCGTGGGCCGACGGTGACGGTTGCATTCGCATGTTCGCCGTCGAGCCGTACACCACCGTCCAACCCACCGCCACCGAGCGCCTTTGGCTCGTCGGCGCCGTCTGGGGCGACTACGTCAACATGGTTCAACTCAAAGTCTTCGAGGACGCCGGCGCCCTGAAAGTACAAGCCGTCACCGGCGGCAAGGCGCCTTCGGGCAACCCGGTGCCCGCCGACAAGACCACCGCCTCCTTTCACGAATCTTTCGACGCCTTACGCTCTCCCAACGGTAACCTCACCGTTCTCTGGGACCGCCCGGATCGAACCACGGAATCCGTCGCCACGTCTCTCACCAGCGGCGGCCTCGGCGTCGGCTCCCTCGCGTGGCTTCTCGCGCCCACCATGGTGCCCTCTCTCGCGAGAGTGGATTGATCGCGATCGATTCCCGAGCCTTCCCGAGCCTTCCCGAGCGCCCTGGTCACGTCTGCACATTTCGGGCCAGGTTGACACACCCGGAACGCATCGGCGCGGACGCGGGGTGTCGCTCACAGACGTGAGTCCTGACTCGTCGTATGTGCATGGATTTTATTTTCGACAGATAGATGTACGCTCGTTGTTTAATAGTTTAAAAATTCAATACACTATACAAAAGTTACTCCGTCGTCGTCACGAGATCGCGCCGAATCGTCCATCCACTCGTCGTCTCGCGATCGCGCGCGTCACACCTCGACACCGTACGAACGATGTCTGCGATGACGACGACGCACGCGCGATGCGCGGTTAAGGTGCGCGACGCGACGACGATGCGATGACGCGATGACGACGACGCGCGAGATAAAAATATAGTCGATTCGATCCGTGCGCGCGCGCGTGCGTCGCGACGCGTCTCGCGTCTCCACCGATCGCGAACGCGACGACGCGCGCATTATCCATTCGACGCGCGACACCGGTGAGGGGGGTGGCGCGCGAGAGACGATGGGTGACGACGCTACGTCGCGCGACGAGGGCGAAGGTGGAGGACGACGGTGGATGAACGCGCGCGATGGTTTTCGCGTCGTTCGCGCGTTCGTCGCGCGCGCGCGCGTGGACGTCGCGCGCGGGCGACGCGCGGGACGGGGGCGATGGGGAGGGGTGATGGTGACGTGGGGTCGGTTGTGGAAGGGTGAGGGGGGAGGGCGCCGGCGCGCGAAGAGTACAAAAGTCGCGAGAGACGGAGGCGAAGACGCGAGAGATGGACGCGTGAGACTGACCGATGACACGGATGATGATGTGATGTGACGTGACGCAGGCGAACGCCACCACGAAGCGCTCGGTGGCGCCGAAAACCTTCCTCGGTTCCCGAGTCTCCTCCGTCTCCAACGGCTCCAAGGTTGAGATGAGCCGCTGGAAGGGGATGGACATGGACATCTCGGACGACCAACAAGACATCACTCGCGGTCGTAACATGGTTGATTCCAAGTTCCAAGGTGCGGCCGGTATCGGTGGTACCCACAACGCCGTCATGTCTTCCCAAGATTACTTGTCCGCGGGCCAAAAGAACTACTCCGCGCACGACAACATCACCACGGAGAACTTCTACATTTCCCCGTCGTACATGGACAAGGTCGTCGTGCACATCGCCAAGAACTTTATGCAGTTGCCGAAGATTAAGGTGCCGCTCATTCTCGGTGTGTGGGGTGGTAAGGGTCAAGGTAAGACTTTCCAATCCGACTTGATCTTCAAGAAGCTCGGCATTTCCCCGATTGTCATGTCCGCGGGTGAGCTCGAATCCGGCAACGCCGGCGAACCGGCCAAGCTCGTGCGTCAACGTTACCGCGAGGCGTCCGACATCGTCAAGAAGGGTAGAATGTCCACCCTCTTCATCAACGATCTTGACGCCGGTGCCGGTCGTATGGGTGGTACCACGCAGTACACCGTGAACAACCAAATGGTGAACGCGACGCTCATGAACATCGCCGATAACCCGACCAACGTGCAGTTGCCGGGCCAATACGAAGTCATCGAAATCCCGCGTGTGCCGATCATCGCCACCGGTAACGATTTCTCCACCCTTTACGCGCCGCTCGTCCGTGATGGCCGTATGGACAAGTTCTACTGGTCCCCGACCTTTGAAGATCGCGTCGGTATCGCCAACGGCATCTTCATGGCGGATGGCGTCTCCAAGGAGGATGTCGAAGTTCTCGTCTCCACCTTCGAAGGCCAATCCATCGATTTCTTCGGTGCGCTCCGCGCCCGCGTCTACGACGACAAGGTCCGTGACTTTATCCTCGATGTTGGCTACGAATCCCTCGGCCCGCGTCTCGTCAACCCGCGCAAGGGTGAAGAGGTTGTGTTTGAACCGCCGGCGATGACCCTCGAAGTCCTCTTGGCGTACGGTAAGGAGATCGAGAACGAGCAAGAAAACATCAAGCGCATCCAATTGGCCGACGCCTACTTGGACGGCGCCGTCTTGGCTGGCTCCGATGGCTCGTCGAACACCGACAAATCCCTCAACCAGTAAGCGTCCGATGCGCACGCAGAAACGTTGTCGACGCCAGTCGTCGACGGACACTCGATACGCTCCGTAGCGCTCGACGTCGACGTGTGAATTTAGCGACCTGCACATAGGCACCTCTTTGGTTATACGAATACTCAATTGAAAGCAGTCAGCAAACATCCGTGAACACGCGGCGCGCGCCGCTCGCCCGATCGCGAAACCAGCGCGTCGACCCGCGTCCGCGGAGGCGGGACGTCGACCGCCGTCCACGCTGACGCGACGCCGACTCCACCGCGCGCGCCCTCGAACTCTCGTCCGCACACGCCGTCGCTCGCGAGCGTCGTCGTTCGCGACCCGGGGTACATCGAGAGGAGGACACGCTGGATTGATGTACGCGCGCGCGCTCGCCCTCCGCGCCGCGCCGACGCGCGCGCGCGTCGTTCGCGGTGACGTCGAACGCGAAAAGTCTCGCACGTCTCGCGTCTCGCGCGTCGTCGCGCGCGCGTCGGACGCCTCGCGCGGGGGCGTGGTCGTCGATCGTCGAGAGTTTGCGCTCGGAGGTGCGCTCGCCCTCGCGCTTATCGGTCGCGCGGGCGCGGCGCGCGCGGGCGGGGACACCATTGTGAACCCGAAGCCCATCGACGCGGGGTGGACGCGCTTCTACGGCGAGGCCACGTCGTCGTCGTCGTACGGTGGATACGGTGGGAATGAGAATAATTTCGACAAATTCAAGTATTACTACGACGTGCCGGAGGATTACGAGCGAGACACGGTGAATAAGGTTGAGAAATCGACCAACGGGACGGATAATCGATGGAAATCGAAAAAGAATAAAGACGCCAAGGTGTACGCGGTGACGCTTCCGGGATACAGTAAACTCAAGGCGGATCGAGAAGCCATCATCAGTGATCTGGCGCTGAGCGATTACAACTTGCAAGACGCGATTATCGGTGCGGACTCGTTCGTGACGACGGATCGCGACGTCGACGGGCAATTGTACGTGGATTACGATCTCGTCGGATTTTACGGGAACATCTTCGCGTCCGTCACAGTGTACGCGGGAAGATTGTACAGCGTGTTCGCGTTTGTTCCGGAGGGTTCGAGCGAGGTGGAGATCGCGGCGGGACGACGAATGCGCGATAGTTTCGCCACCATCAACAATAAATCAGAAGACGACGCGGCGGCGGATGTCGAATTCTACAAGCGTTCGTGAGCGAGCGTTCGTGACGACAATGTAATCGAAAAATAGTGTTATTTTGCTTCAAAATCAAAGTATTAAATTGGTTATTGAACGTAGGCCGTACAGCGCAACGAATCACGCGCACGAGACGCGCACACGCGATGAACAAGAAGAGATGCGGTGTTGAGCGATGTTGTCTTGATTGAACTGTCTTCGTCGACATTCAAGTCAAACGGCTTACCAGTAGCCGAGGATCTTCCACCATGGGAAACCGACACCCAAGAAGGTGGCGATGTAGAAGATGGACATACCGAAACCGATCTTCCACCACGTGGCGAGCGGCACGTAGCCCGCACCGTAGAAGGGCGGGGCGGAACCAATGCCGTAGTGGGTGGTGCAGCCCATGACGTTCGACAAGATGCCGAGAGAAAGGGCAGACACGAGCGGCGGCGCACCGCAGGCGATGAGCACAGACAAGAAGGCGCTGTACATGGCGCCGATGTGCGCCGCACCGGAGGCGAAGAGGTAGTGGGAGTAGAAGTAGACGAGCGTGATGGCCAAGAAGGCGGGTTGCCACGCCAAGCCGAGTCCGGAGACAACCTTGACGACGCCGGCGGAGAAGGCCGGGATCAAACCGTACGTGTTCAAGTAGCCAGCCATCGCGATGAGAGCGGCAAACCACACGAGAGTATCCCACGCCGGGCCTTCGGCGAGGCATTCCTTCCAGGAAATGACGCCGGTGACGAGGAGGATGGTCAAGCCGTTGAGCGCGGCGGCGACGGAGCCGACGCCAATCTTGGAACCAAAGACCCAAAGGCCGACGGTGATGGAGAGGGCCGCGGCCATGATCTTCTCATCGAGGGACATCGGACCAAGCTTTTCGAGCTCTTCTTTGGCCTTGGCCGGCGCCTCCGGAGAGTCCTTAACTTCCGGCGGGTACAAGACGTAGAGAATGAGCGGCGTCGCGAGGAGGCAGATGAGACCCGGCAACGCGGCGCCGATGGCCCATTGCGCCCAGGTGATGGTGACGCCGGTGATGGACGCCGCCAAGTTAACGCTGAGCGGGTTCGCCGCCATGGCGGTGATGAACATACCGGAAGATATGGTGGACGTTTGGAAGACGGTGGTCATGACGTACGCGCCCATCTTCTTCTCCGTACCATTCTCCGGGTTGGAACCGCACGCGACGCAGAGCGCCTTGGAGAGCGGCAAGAAGATACCACCCGCGCGAGCGGCGAGAGACGGAATCGCCGGAGCGAGCAACGCCTCGGAGAAGACCAAGGAGTACGTCAAACCGAGCGTGGACTTGCCGAACAAGCTCACGATTTTGTAGGCGATGCGGTTGCCCAAACCCGTCTTGATGAAACCGCGAGCGAGGAAGAACGCGAGCGCGATCAACCATGGAATTTCGCTGGAGAAGGCGGAAAACGCCGCCTTAAACGGCAACAAACCAGTCGTCATGCTCACCGCGAGACCGATCATAGCCACCGCGCCGAGCGGCAATGGGTTGGTGATGATGCCGACGATCGTTCCCACGAACACCGCCAACAAGCTCCACGCCTGCGCCGTCACGCCCGCCGGCGCCGGAATCAACGCCACGACGAGACCCGCCAACACGGAGTACCCCAACGGCTTCAACTTGGCTCCCTTCCAGTTCGCCAAGACGTCCCCGCCCGCGCGCACCACCGGCGCGTTGGCTCCGCCGCTCGTCGATCGCGCCGTCGTCGTCGATCCCCGCATCGCGCGCTTCACCGCACGCGCCGTCACGATGGCGCGCATCGCATCATCGCTCGACGTCATCGCGACTCCATCCCCGCGTCTCGCCTCGAGTCGCGTCGCGCCACCTCGCGCGCTGTTCGCGCGAGGGGCGATCCGCGTCAGCGTTCCCGTCGCCTTGACGTTCACCGTCTTCTTCGTCGTCTCCGCGCGCGACGTCGCGCGCCCGAGGGCGTGCGTTACGGCGGACATGTCTACGCTGTCGCTCGCGCGTCACCGTGTGACGACGCGCGTCGCGCGCGCGGGACGTCACGATCGCGGTGCGCAAATTCGATTAGGGTAATTTCAATTTCGCTAACGACCCGGAGGTGGAGACCTGACGAGTCAGGATTGGTCGATTTGAGTCGGGCGAATCTTTCTCCTAGCTACAAGAGGTTTCGAGGTGTCTCGCGCGAGGGACGCTCGTTTACGGCACGAGCGTGCGGTCGTCGCGGTACTCGGGAAGTTCGACGAATTCCACGCGTTGAAACGCCCCGCTCGACGCGGCGTCGCGCGAGCGCTTTCGGTGGAGGAAGACGAAGACGCCGACGCCGACGCCGACGTAGAGGGAAAAGACGACGGCGTGAAAGCGCGCGGGGACGGATTCGTCGCGCTCGCCGAGCTCGTCTATGCCGGTGAGCACGGCGATGAAGCCGAGGATGAGGATGGTGTAGCCGATGGCGCGGTGGGCGCGCTCCCAGAATCGGCGGCGGGTGGATTTGGGTTCGCCCTCGGGCGGGTTGGGCGGGCGGAGAAAACCGCCGACGGGTTGGCACGCGGCGAGGACGACGACGAAGACGCCGAGTTTGCCGTGTGGGCAGCCGTAGTGCGTCGCGCCGATGTCACCGATCTCGCCGTACGCCACGAGCGCGGCGATGACGACGGTGACCGAGGCGGAGACCATGAGCCAGGTATGCCACTTGAGCCACGTCGCCGAAGGCTTGTCCAGCGGACCCGGTCGACCGAAGAGGGACCACCCGACGGCGCCGGGCATCAACATCCAAATACCGACGAACATCATCGCTCCGTGCGCGGCGAACGCCGTCGTCTCGCTCACTATCGGTTTTCTAACGCTATTATCTCCGACAACGGTGGAATTGTCGTGTTGCGGAACGTCGGTGGCGTTATCGGCGGAGGTGCCGTTGACGCGCTCGCTCGGAGGCGTCAACTGCGCGTTCGCTCGTAACGTCACCGATGCCTGATAGAACGCGTGAAATCCACCGCTCGCCGTCGTTGCTCGTAATTTCACATCGTCCGTGCCCTCCGGTGCGTACCAGATCAACTTGTGCTTATTCGTTCGCAGCGACGGATTCACGCGCGCGCCGTCGCAGCGCAGCGCGCTCCGCGAGCCGCCGTTCTCCTCCACGTGCTCCTCGTGCATGTCCACGTCCTCGAACCGCCCACCGTCGGCGGTGAGGAGCACCATGGCGACCGACTCATCGTTCCCTTCCTTGGCGAGCGCGCTCGTGTCGACGACCACCGTCAATCGAGCCCCCGGCGGGTACTCGTCGCCGCTCGGGCTCGTCAGCCACGCCTCGGGCATCAATCTGTGCGTGGCGTTCTCGCCGTACTCCCACGCCTGCGGCTCGCTCGAACCGTTACGAGCGGACCAATAAACGGCGAACGACACGTCCGCGGTCTCTCCGACGTACCTGTGGTCGCCTTCGGCTCTCGTCGGGTGCGCGTCGTCGCCGCACCCTTTAGCGTAGTACGGATAAGCGACGGCGAGACGCGCGCCGAGGACGACGGCGAGACACGCGGCGGCGACGACGACGCGCGGCGCCATCGTCCTCGGCGTCGCCGTCGCCGTCCTCGCGCCGCTCGCGTGGCGTCCTCGACGCATGAGGACGACCGCGCGCGAAGAGATGGCGGGGACGCCCAGCGCTTTACGTCGACAGTCGGTGGCGCGAGCGGGGAGATGACGACGACGACGCTCGGCGTGCGCGCGTCGGTGACGGGCGGTGGATGCGGGCGGTGCGAGTCTCGCGACGCGCGCGCGAGAGAGTCGGGGACGGCGACGCCGAGGGCGACGCGAGTGGTGGGGAGAAGGGACGCGCTCGGAAAAGTGCTCCTCGGCGGTCTCGCGCTCGCGATCGGGGATGCGAGCCCGCGCGCAAGAGCGAGCGAGGAGAGAAACGCGGTTCGCGACGCGTACGATGGGTACGCGTCGACGTACGACGATTTGGACGGTGGTGCGGCGGCGCAGGCGTTGGGGCTGGACGATTTGCGCGCTCGAGCGTTGGGCTCAGCGTCAGGAGACGTGTTGGAGTTGGCCGTCGGCACGGGGCTGAACCTTCCGGCATACGATTTGACAAAGGTGATGTCGTTCACCGCGATCGATCTGTCGCCCGGAATGTTGGCCAAGGCGAAGGCGAGATCCGAGACGTTGGCGTTTGGGAACGACGCGCGTTTCATCGAGGCCGACGCGACCGCGTTACCGTTCGAGGACGGATCGTTCGATTTCGTGGTCGACACGTTCAGTCTGTGCGTGATTGAAGATCCCATCGCCGCGCTGCGCGAGGTGAGACGCGTGCTCAGGCCGAACGGGCGCGCGGTTTTGATTGAACACAGCAAAAGCGACATCGGTCCGCTCGGCGCGTATCAAGATTTGACGTCGAAACCGGTCAAGACGATGAGCAAGGGATGCGTATGGAATCAAGACGTCGAATCGTTGATCGCGCAATCGGGCATGCGCGTCGTGAAGACACAGCGCGCCTTGCTCGGTTTACTCGTTGTGGTCGAGGCGTCTCCGTGACGACGACTCTTCGGTCTTCGCTGTTTTTGTAATCTATCAATCTATAGCCGCTAGTAGTCTCAAATCGCGCTACGTTGTCGCGCTTTCACTCTCCTGGCGCTTTCGCTGTTCCTCCAAAAATTCCGAGATGGCGCCGCCCTCGGACATGTCGTACAAATCGTACGGCACGCCGAGCTGCAAACCGGGCAAAATGTGTCCTTGCGATTCGATGATGCGAAATTCAATGTCATCCGCATACCCGCGAGCGTCGTCCCCGGAAGCCTGTTTCGCGCCAATGGTCTCCAACTCTTGCCAATCGAACAGTAAAGGAAGCGTCGTGCCGCCCCAGACGTTGAAATCGATAATCTTCACCTTTTTCTGTTTCGGCGTCACGTACACGTCGAACACGTAATCGACTTGCTCGTCGTGCCAAGACGTCGTCGAGACGTTCGCCTCCCAAAACGTCGCGATCGCGTCTTCGATGATATCCTTTTCGCGCGCCAAAAACTCAAAGTAATCGTTCACGTGTCTCTGCGCCACGGCGATCAAATTCTTACTCTTGACGAAGCATCGAAACTCCATGCTCGGATTCAAGTCGTACCACTCGCGCAGCGTGAGCACCGTCGACGCGTGTTCGCGAACCGCCCGCGCCTCTTCGTTCTCGTTTTCATCTCGCTCGTAATCCTCGCACGCCCCGTACGCCTCCGTCAAATCGTGCGCCACCGCGTCGCTCGCCTTGAGCAAGAGCACGACTTCGTCGACGTTTCGACACTTCATGGTGTTCCCCGCCGTCACCCACGTCGCATCCTTGGGCGCGCTCCACGCGAATTTCGGCGCAACCTCTCCACCCAACGCCTCGATCGCGCGCTGAATCTCTCCTTCAAACGCCGCGAACGTCGCGCGTCGCTCGCCGTCGCTCGCCGCCGCCGCCTCCTCCTCCGACGCCGCCGACGCCGCCGACGCCACCGCGCACGCCTCCTCGAACCGTCTCGCCGTCTCCGCCGCCTCGAACGCGTCCGGCGTCACTCGCCGCGGCAACGACGCGTCCGTCTCCTCGCACACGACACCGTCCGCGAGCGCGTACCGCACGAACGCCGCCGGCACCGCCACCGCCACCGCACGAAACGCGTGCGCGTCGAAGTGCGCGCGCCACGACGACGCCCTGCACGCGTCCAGCCGCGCGCACGCGGGCGCGGGCACCACTATCGACGCATCGCGCGCCGCGGATGACATGTCGACGCGCGCGCGACGATGAGACGCACGGTCGATGGGCGGTGCCATACTTTGTCGGTCGAACCGTTCCGCGCGCGCGCGCATCCGATCGCGCGTTCGATCGGTCGCCGACGCTCGCGAACGCGCGCGAACGCACCACGAACGTCCCGCGTTCGCGCGCGATGCCCTTCGCGGTCAAGAGACGCGCGCCGCCGACGTCCGCGGCGACGCGCGCGATCGAGCGCATTCAAACGTTCATCGCGACGGATGGGCGCGTCGCCGCGCTTCGACGCGAGGGACTGGTGGTGTATCGCGCATACAAGCGCGCGCTGGTGAAAAACGCCGAGTTCCGCGCGTTTCGTAAAAATCTCCCGCCGTGGATCGCGAAAAATGCTCGGTACAAGGCGTGGGCGTTGGATGACGACGTCGCGTGCGCATTCGTCTTCGCGTCGCCGTTCGTGTGTATGGCCTTGACGTGGCTTTTCTTTGCGTTCTGGCGTTGGGTGGCGTCGAGGGATAGGAAAGAGACATTGGATGCAGTCTTCGGCGCGGCGAAGAGGCGGAAGGCGCGAGAGGAGGCGGTGAAGGCGTTGCCGAATCCGCCGCCGGCGAAGATCGAGCGGACGAAGAGCGGCCGCGAGTTGACGATGACGCCGGCGGAGACGACGAAGCTGGAGCAGTTGCGCGAGAAACTGGACGAGGCGGCGGCAAAAGATCCGAGTCTGCTCGCGACGCCGGCGCTGCGCGCGTACGTTGACGATTCGTGCTTGGCTCGGTATTTGCGCGCGCGCAAGTGGAAAATCGACAAGGCGTTGAAGATGCTCGTCGCCACGCTCAAATGGCGCGCGACGCGCAAGCCGGAGGAAATCACGTGGAACGACGTGGCGAACGAGGCAGCGACTGGAAAGCAGTACAGGAGCGGACGATGCAAGCGAAACCGACGCGTGCTAGTCATGCGTCCGGATCGAGAGAATACGTTCAATCACGAGGAGAACATCAAGTTTCTCATCTACACTTTAGAGAACATCTTCTGGAAATCCTCGCGCGAGCGCGTGCCCAGAGGCTCCGACGCCGATCTCGCTCCTGAGCAAATCGTCATCCTCATCAACTTTACCAACTGGTCTCGCAAGAATGCCGTTCCCATGGCGACGGCGCGCGAGACGCTCTCCATCTTACAAGACCACTACCCCGAACGCCTCGGCCTCGCCGTGTGCTTCAATCCACCCACCATCTTCCGCGTATTCTGGTCCATCATCTCCCCTTTCATCGACCGCAAGACGTACACCAAGATCATCTTCGTCAACAAGAAGAAGAAGGAAAAAGCCGCCGCCACCATGAGCGCCATTTTCCACGCCACGTCCGTCGACGACGACATGGGCGGCATCATCCCGGCCGAGTGGAACGTTTCCCAGTACGCCAAGCACATGTGCGATTACGACGAGAAAAAGGCAAAAATCATGGCCAATTGGAGATGACGACGACGACGACGACGCGTACGACCTCTCTCGCCTCTCCGCCTCGCGCCTCGGTCCGGTCGATCCCCTCTCGCGTCGCGCGACGCACCTCCGCCGCCCGACGCGTCTCCGCACACGACCACCGCGGTACTGTACGCATATCTATTCACACACTCCCCTCCAATCCGCACTGATCCGCACCCGCGTCGTCTCGTCTCTCGCCAGTCCGACCGACCGCCTCCGTCTCATCCACTCGACATCCGATCGCACTATGGGATTTTATTGACACTTTTTTCCACCGTTCACGACTCATCAATCTCGCAAAAAGCGGCGGCGCGTCCGTCGACCGTCCGACGTGGCGAGCCGCGCGTCGCATCGTGCGCGCGCGCCGCGCGAGTTCGACGCGAGACTCGCGCGCGGGCGTCGAAGAACGCGTCGAGGGAAATTCCCGCGCGCGATCGAGCGTCGGTGCTCGCGTCGAGGGACGTCGCGACGCGAGGAGGCGCGCGTGCGTTCGACGGAGTGCGTGTTCGCGCGCGGGCGAAGGACGCATTCGGGCGCGGACGTTCGGGCGACGCCATGGCGGTGCGCGCGAGCGTTGGGCGCGCGCGAGGACGCGGGGGGTGGGAGACGACTTTCGTGCGCGCGCGTGGGAGGCGGTGCGCGCGGTCGAGCGTCGAGGTCGTGCGTGCGGAGAGACGGAAGTGGGATGGGGCGGTAACCACCGCGGAGACTCGAGGGTGGGGGAATGCGAATGCGCCGAATGCGCCGAACGCGCCGAACGCGCCGAACGCGCGCGGGTCGGGAGGAACGGCGCGTGGAAGGGATGGGACGCGACGTGCGCGTGTGTGCGTGCGAGTGACGACGCGAGATACGACGGCGTCGGGGGCGCACGAGATGTCGCTGGACGTCGCGCGCGCGGCGGAGGCGGAGGCGCGCGGGCGGGCGCGACGCGCGACGCTTCGGTGCGGCGACGCGAGGTTGGACGTGCGACAGGATGGACGCGTGACGCTTCGACGAGGTGAGGTGGTGGTGTGTGAGGCCACGTGCGCGCTGCCGGCGATGGCGATGGCGGCGGAGGGGACGGTGACGAGAGACGAGGAAGGCGGCGCGCGCGTGACGTGGGGATCGTGGGCGTCGCTCGTCGTGAGACCGAGCGCGGTGAAACACGGTGAGACGTGGTGCGATGGTCTGAGCGATGGGTTCGTGTTGGACTTTTCCGTCGCGGACGCGGGGTTGATGCACGCCACGGCGGAGATTTGCGTCGATTTGGAGCGAGTGGGCGACGTGTACGGAGGGTCGCACCTCATGGCGCAACATTGGCCGTTGAACGATGGATGCATGGAGATTGGACCGCACTATCCGTTCGACAACGGACCGAACGGGCTAAACACACTCGTCGCGAATCATTGGGTGACGAGTAAAGGCGTCGCGGTGGTGGCTGATCCCGACACGCCGTATTTTCACGTCGGTTTGAACGCGCCGACGGCGACGATGATCGACATGTTTCTGAGTAAACGCGCGTTCGGCGTCGGTATTCAGAACGCGACGCGCACCATCTTACCATTCCATAAAGGCCGTCGCAAGGGTGACGGATTATTACGCCTGCAAGCTAGAAATTCTTTCCATCAAGGCTACGGCCCGTTTAGCATGAATCATCCGCTCGTCGGCTGGGTTTCGCCGAAGCACGCGGATGCGAAGTGGAGACACATGCGCGTGGTTCTGTGCGCGAACAAGAACGTGAAAATGGCCACGATGAACGTTCTGAAAACGCTGCAGAAGCCCAAGGGCGCACCGCCGGCGGACGTGTTCCGCGCACCGATTTGGACGACGTGGGCAAAGATGAAGACGAACGTCTCGCAGGAGAAAGTTCTCAACTTTGCGCGAGAAATCGTCGACAACGGTATGAGCGCGAGCGTGATCGAGATCGACGATAAATGGCAATCGGGGTACGGTGATTTAGAGTTTGACTCTAAAAAGTTCCCGGATCCGTCAGCTATGGTCGATCAGTTGCACTCTATGGGGTTAAAGGTCACCGTCTGGGTGATGCCGTTCATCGCCGAGGACACGGATGCGTACAGAGAAGGCAAGGGCAAGGGATATTTCGTCGAGTCCAGCATTCAAAATGGATTTTTCAGATGGTGGCAATCACCGCCTGTCGTCGCGTTGGACGTCACGAACCCCGACGCCGTCGATTGGTTTGTCTCACGTTTGCGCCGTTTACAATCCGAACACGGTATCGACGGTTTCAAATTTGACGCAGGCGAGCCATGTTTTTTACCGCGGCGGTTCGTAACACACACACCTCTGTCGCACCCGGCCGAGTACACTCGTGCGTGGGTGAACAACGTCGCGTCGCAATTTGAACTGGCGGAAGTTCGAAGCGGACACAACAGCACCGGAAACGCGTCGCTCGTGCGCATGGGCGACCGTTTTTCGGATTGGGGCGTCGAGAACGGTCTAGGCTCCATCATTCCAGCCTTGCTCACGTCTGGAGTGCTCGGCTATCCGTTCTGCCTTCCGGATATCATCGGTGGAAACGCGTATTTTGGCAAACATCCGGACGAGGAGCTCCTCGTGCGTTGGGCGCAAGCGAACGCGCTCATGCCGGCGATGCAGTTTTCGCTCACGCCCTGGGCTTCGGGAAGTCTCGCAAAAGAACTGTGTGCATCGGCGTTAGAGAAACGAGATGAATTCATCGAGTCTCTCATTCATCACAGCGAGCGCGCGGTTGAGACGCTGGAACCCATCTGCCGTCCGCTCTGGTGGTTGGATCCCGAGGATAGCGAAACGTTTCGCATCGGAGACCAGTTCGCCATCGGTGACGACGTCATCGTCGCGCCCGTCGTGTGCCGAGGCGCGAATGAACGGGCGATTTATTTGACGGAGGGCCGCTGGCGAGATCTCACCAACGGTAAGATTCATCAGGGCAAACAGTGGATGCAGGTCGAGGCACCGCTGGGCGCCCTGCCCGTATTTGTAAGAACGGAGGAGGAATGAAAATTGATATGTTGTAGTTTCATTTTGCGCTAATTTTTATCCTACACGTGCGTTTGGTCCCGTTCGATCACCACAAACCTTGCATCTGTCCCGCCGGCGGCTGTTGCTGTTGTGCCGCGTCTCCTTGGAAGAAGCCCGTCGTCTCCTTCGCGAAATCAACCCCCATGGCGGGGTTCGGAACGTTCTCGTCGCCCATTATCGCGTCTTCAGAGCCCGCGCTCGCCATTCCAGGAATCGCCTGCGAATCGAAATCACACGGGAATCGCGTCACGCGCGGCTTCTCCGCCAAAATGTTCCGAACGATTCTATCCACGCGCGGTTGCGCGGGCGGGTCCTCCTTCAACTCCTCGTCCGCGTACTCGTTGTTCACGTAGTATCCGACCCGAATGAACTCTTGGTTGTTGTACGAACACGTCACGAGCAACACAGTCACGCCTAAGATGTCCTCCTGCGGAATCTTACTCACATCCGGCGGATTGGCTTGAAACACAAACTTGTACGATCCCTGCACCACCGGTCCCACGAGCACCGTGTCCAAAATCTGATCGCACGAGTCGTCCTCCGCGCTCCCGACGTACGTCAACTTCCACTCCAAATCTGCGCGCGCGCGATGTAAGGCACATTCGTCAGTCTTCTCCGTTCGTCACCGCGGTCGTCACCGCGCGCGCGTCGTCCCGCCGCGCGTCGTCCGGCGTCTCGCTTTTCAAAATTCCAGCTGTCATCCTCCAGATCCTCCAACCACCGCCCGCGCGCGCCTCATCGTTCTCATCGCCACGCACCGTGTCGCAAATTTTGCAAACACTCGTACTGAATCTCAAACTGCAACGGATTCGCGAAAAACTGCGGATTATCCAGCACTTGCACCGACGTCACGTTGATCGCGCTCATGACTGATGACGATGAAATTCAAATCCAATCCGTTTCGTCGCCGTCTCTCGCGTCGCGCGCCGTCGCGTCGATGCGCGTGCGATGCTCTGCGTGCTTAAACTCGTCGTCTCGTCGTCGTCGTCGAGCGTCGATCGTCGAGCGCGGTCTGAGCGCGGTCTCGCGCGGAGGCGTCGAGTGCGGTCTCGCGCGCGTCGGGGTCGGTCGCGTCGGTCGTCGAGCTTTTGAACGCTTGAATATGGTGTTTTATAGCGCACGCGATGACGAGGCCCCGTGACGTCGCGAGCGGCGCCGTTCGGCGACGCGCGGAGCGGTGCGCGCGCGCGAGCGGTCGCGAACCGGGAAAGGCGTTTTTCTTTGTTCTGTCCGTCATGGCGACGTCGGCGCGCGCGCGCGCGTCGGTGCGACCGCCGGTGTTTTCCGAGCGGCGGCGTTTCTCGGGACGCGCGCGGACGACGACGAGAACGCGCGCGGACGGCGCGTCGGACGACGTCGATCGAGGCGGATCGCTCGATTTCGAAGCCGCGCTGAGCAAGGAGTTCGTTCGCGTCGAGGTGCCCGCGCTGTTGTTTCCGCAGCAGGAGACGCTCTTGCCGGGGACGCGGCTGACGCTGCACCTGTACGAGGCGAGGTTCTTGGCGCTGTTGGATCGCGCGACGGCCAAGACGGGTGGGTTAGTGGCGCAGTTGACGTTTTTACCGCCCACAGACGGGGGTGTGCAGGGCGAAGGGGAGGGATTGCGCGTGAACACGTCGGCGACGTTGATGCGCGTCGAACGCGTGCGGCGGGAAGAAGTGGGCGCGCGCGTGGATGTCGTGGGGGAATCGAGGGTGAAATTGGAGGATATCGCGTCTCGCGAGCCGTTCATCACGGGGATATTTACGCACGTGCCGCAGATGGGAGACGTCGGGACGTACGTGCCGAGCGAGGCGGAGATGGCGCAGGTGAAGGAGGCGACGGATTATGTGGAAAAAGCCGTCGGCGACGTCTTGACGCTGAGCGATAAATTGTTGAGCGGTACGGAGGAGGACGAGGGCGAAGAGGACGGCAATGCGTTTGATGGAATTTGGACGCACAAGGAGGCGGGTGATTTACGATCGGCGATGGCGTGGGTGGACGCACCGGCGGTGACGTTGGAGGACATCCAAGATGGCGACGTGTCCATGGACGCCGCCAAGTGGACTCGAGTTGAGGATGGATTCGAGCACAACGCCCTCTGTCGCGCCGAGAGGTTATCCTTCGCCGTGCTCCAAGTCGCCCCGGCGTCGACGCCGACCGATTTACAAAAACTCATCGCGTGCAGAGCCGTCGCCATGTCCACGGATCACGGGTTGATGGACCGGTTGCGACTCGGCGTCTCCGTCTTGGACGACCAACTGGCGACGTTACGCGCCAAAGTGGCGCTCAAAAGTCTAGGCAGCGCTCCATAGTCATTATTCATACATTCTTTTGATTCATAGACGCGCGCGAAGTCCTCCGTTCCCCGCGCACGCGCCCTCCGCTCGCCTCGCACAACACTGCGCGCCTCTGCCAAGATGCCTCCGTGTACGTGTTCGTCCCCCGACGCCCTGGACTGGATCCGTCGCGTCTTTCGCGAGTGCGTGAGCGACGACAGGGAACTCCTGGGATTCTACCTCGCTCTGGTCACCATCGCGTGTTGGATGACGGCGCAAATTCCGCAGCTCATTCTCAATTTTCGAGCAAAATCAGCTCGAGGATTGTCCCCGTGGTTTCTCGCGCAGTGGCTCGCCGGGGACTCGTTCAATCTCATCGGATGTCTGGCCACCGGAGATCAAGCGCCGACGCAGACGTACACGGCGGTGTACTTTGTCTTGAGCGATCTCGCGCTGTTGTGCCAGTACGTGTATTACAGAGAGCGGCGGTCGGGACGACGAAGGCGTCGGGACACCGACGACGAGGATTCGAACGCGTCTCTGTACGAAACGCTGCGTTCCGACGACGGTGGAGAGAGCAGCGCTGGGGAGAGCGCCACGGATCCGCGGGGGCGAGGCGAGGGCGCGCGAGGACCGATGTCACCGATCGGAGGGTTCGTGTTGGCGAGCGCGAGCGCGTTGGCGCTCGCGGCGACGGCGGCGAGTCGAGGCGACGCCGATGGTGCGGTGGCGTCGAGCGGAATTCTTCGAAGCGCGCTGCGCGTGGACGATTGCGAATACAACGGGAATCCGCAGTGGATGCAAAATTTCGGTCGAGGGGTGGGGTACTTGGCGACGGTGTTTTATCTTGGCGGTCGGTTGGCGCAAATCGCGAAGAACAGACGCCGATGCTCGACGGAGGGGCTCAGTTCAACCATGTTCACGTTGGCGGTGACGGCGAATATTGCGTACGGGACATCGGTGCTATGCGTGAGTAAATCGACCGCCGCAGTGATGCGTGCGATGCCGTGGCTGTTGGGGAGCTTCGGGACGGTGGTTTTAGATTTGACCATTCTCGCATCTTTCCCGGCGGCGAGATCGGGCGTCGAAGGAGATGGTCGGCGGTAGAAGAGAGAATTGTGAGGGATTTGTACATTATAACACGAGTACGTCTCATTCGTCGCCGACGAAAGAACTGAAAACCGCGCTGTCGAGTTCGGAAGCCATCGTTGTCGACGTCAACTGCTTGGCCATCTCTTGAGCCATCCTTCGGCTAGCGCTAGATTCCTCATCGACACCGAGCTTGACGTTGGAATGGTGGAACTTACCGCCTTCGTCGTCTTCTACGTCGTCTTCGTCGTTTTCATCGTCTTCGTCGTGTTCATCGTCGTCGTGTTCATCGTCGTCGTCTTCGTCATCGTCATCTTCCTCGTCGCCTTTCACATTATCATCACCCGTGACTGTAACTTTATCCTTTTTATCGTAGTAGCTATCATCATCGCTATCGCCCGATCCAAGACTCGATCCGTCGCTTTTCGACGAGTGCTTCTTCTCGCTCCTTTTTTGATCGCCCTCGGCGTCGTCGTCGTCGTCGTCGTCGTGTTTACTGTGGTGCTTCAAATGTCCACTCGATGAATGCGAATGCTTCATCTTGGAATCTTGTTCGCTGGTATCATCATCATCGTCGTCGTCGTCGTCGTCATCCAGATCTTCAATATGCAGGCTCTTCGGAAGAGACTTCTGGTCCCAATCCTTCGGCGGATCCTCCGGCGGAACGTTGTATTCCGACAGTTTTTCGCAATACTTGGACTTGAGACTGTGCTTGTGGCACACCACCGTCGGACACGTCGGCCACGCCTCTGTCACTTTCTTCGCGTTCTTTGTGTTACAGAATCGACATTGCGAATCCGCGCCGAGACATCCCGGTAATCCAGAGTTTTTACACTGTGAATCGCTGTACTGGTACCGTCCGATTTGGTGATCCTGCACGTTGCCGACGCACTTTCCAATCTTCACACCCTCGACCATCCTGTTGTGTTCGATGACGTGTTGACGCAAAATCTGCCACGCCAACTCCTTCTTTGACATCTTTTTACCCGCCATCTTACACCCGAACGCCTCTTTTTCGTCGCACACCGTCTGCGGACAAACGGGCCAGTCGTGATTTCTATTCGTCGCCATGTGCGTCTGACAAAACCGACACATGGACTTGTGCCCGACGCACCCGGGAAGCGACGGGTCCTTACACTTGCTCGTCTCCACCTGAAACGTTCCCGCGGCGTTATCCGCGCGCGCATTGACGCAATTCTTCGTCGAACCCTCCTCGACGGCGGGACGCTTCTTCGACCCCAAGCCCGCGCGCGCGGCGTCGAGAAGATCACCGCCCGTCACGCGCGCACCCGCGCCCGCGCACGCCACGCACGCCACGGCGAGCGCAAACACACCCATCGCCATCGCTCGAACGCCTCGAGACGCGCTCGATCGTCCACCGCGCGCGTCCGAGGTTGAAAACCACAGCTCAACACCATCGTCTCCGCCCGATCGCCCCTCCGCGGACGTCGCCGCGTCCACGCACGTCGCCGACGCGCACGCCTCGACGTCGCGCGCGACGAGCAACGGTGCCCGCTCCGCCATGGTCACCGCGCGTGCTTTCGCGCTCGTCCTCGATCGCTCGAGGCGTCGTCTGTCGTAATCTCAAAGATGATGAAGAGTGTTACGTTTGTCTCGGCATCGACCGGCACACGCGCGCGCGGCGCGAGCGCGCGTCGATGGCGACCGACGCGCCGACGACGACGCCGAAAACGATACGAAAACAATGCGCGACGTGTGGACGCTCGTGCGTGGGGTACCCGCGGTATAAGAAGCGCGACGGCGACGCGTATTATCACCGTCGGTGTCCGAGCGAGGAAGATGCATTGGAGGACACCGCGGGCGCGACGAGCGCGGACGAGCGGCGACGGTTCAAAAACGCGAGCGAAGACGCGGATACGAGCGATGGGTACGTCACGACGCCGTCGGCGCCGCCGACGAGCGCGCGGAGGCGACGGATGATGCGACGGGCTGGGAAGGAGGAGGCGTCGGCGTCGGCGAGGCGAGGCGAGACGTCTGGGAGCGGTGGTGGGGACGCGACCGCGATGGAGAATGCAAGAGAGTTGTCGGATATCGCGCGATGGATCGATGGTGTCGTGTACGGCGTGAAGAGCGTCGATATGACTTCGCCGTGGGTTCGCGGCGCGCTCGTCGCGTCGAGCGGCGTGTACGTGGCGGCGGCGTGGTTGTACGTGCTCCCGAGTTCTCTGCGCATGATTCTCGACGTCGGCGTGTTCGTGTTACAAATAATCACGGTGAGCGCGATATTGGCCGGCGTGTTCATGGCGACGGGATTGATCTCGCGAGGCGACGCGGCGGCGGCGCTGCGACGTTTGCGCGAGACGAAGAGAACCGTCTTCGCGTCCGCGCGCGCCGAGGCGCTCGCCATCGTCTCGCCTCGCGACCGCGCGCGTTCGTTCGAGGGAGCGTTAGACGTGGCGTCGACGCCACCGCGCGTGACGTCGAACAAATTCGTGGAGACGCCCACGGTGGAGTTTCCAGAGACGCCTCGCGGCGGTCCCTCGCCGTCGCCGTCGCCTCGGCTTGGCGAGAGCGAACTCCAACGACTCCTAGACGACCAATGCGACCGCGTCCAGAGACTCACCGAAGAAAAACGAGACGCTGAGTCCATGCTCGAAGAGGCGAGCGAGACGATCGAGTTCTTACGCGACGCGTTACAAAGCGTCGACGAGGCGCGCGCGAGTGACAAACGCCGACTCGTCGACCTCGAGCGCAAACTCGCTCGAGACGCGCACACGGTGAAAACGCTCGCCAAACGCGTCCGTTCAAAAGAAACGGATCTCGCCGCGGCCGAACCATGGATGTTAGAGTAGTCACGCGTGTAGTAGTAGAGTAGACGGTCGGCGTTCGTTCGCCGACTCGCAAGAGCTCGAGTCTCTCTCCCCTGGACGACATCAGATCGCGCCTCGCGCCATGCGATCGCCGCGCGCGTCGCCGTCGCGCGTCGCCGCGGCGTGCGTCGTCCTCGTGTGCGTCTCTGCGTTCGTCACCGCGCGCGCGGACGACCCAATCGACGCGCCGGGACGTCGTGAAATCGATGATTACCACTACGTCTTCTCGGCTGACTGTCAGCCGTACATGACGTGGCAAGCGCGCGCGCTCTACGAGTCATGGCGCGCGATCGGGTCTCCCGGACGCATCACGCGTTTACTCTCGTGCACGGAGGAGCAGTACGCGACGTACGCGCACCTGGACGTCGTGCCGGACACGGTCAAGTGTCCAGACTTTGTGTGGTACGCCAAGGAAAAATTCGGTGACGACGACGGGTACGCGGCGTATAATCTCCCCGGAGGAATGAATCACTGGGCGCAAAACATCGGGACGGATCGAAAGTGGGTGGTCAAGCTGGACGCGGACATGTTGCTGCTGAAACCGCTAACGGTGGAGGAGATTCCGGCGAAGAGAGGGACGGCTGCGAGCGGCGAGTACGATTATTTAGTGGGGACGCGAAACGGGATGGCGAAGTGGTTTTTGAACGAGGAGGAGGAGCGATTGATCGCGCCTGTGGGTGGATGGGAGATATTCGACGCTAAAGACTTCATCGAGTTGACGCCGTATTGGTTGGAGTACACAGCCAAGGTTCGGATGGATCGGAGGGTGTGGTGGCCGTATCGAGGCACGGGGGACGCGTACATCACCGAGGCGGGTCCGCGGCCGTGGATCTCGGAGATGTATGGGTTCGTCTTTGGATGTGCCAAGGCTGGAGTGCAACACAATGTCATGTCGTCCGTTCAACTCTATGCCGGATACACGCCTTGGGATGCGCAGAGCGAGGATCCGTACATCATCCATTACGGTCTGAAGATGACGGAGGGCGAGTACAACTGGGATAAACACAACGACGAAGGGCACGTCGAGCGTATGACGTGCGACACGATGAAAGTGCAACCGTTCCCAGTCGTCAAGTTGCCGCCGGCACCGAATAAAGGCGCTTCTCAGGGCGAAGTCAGGCGTTACATCAAGGTAAAAATCATGTATAAGACAGTGTCGAGTATCAACGACGCCGTGCAGAGATACAACTTTAAACGATGCTCCGGGAGCCGCGACGAGTCGACGCTCCGGGAGCCGCAAAAGGTCGTTCGACGTGCGCTTCCGGAGACGCACGCGCCTCGGACGGCGGAAACGCAGCCCATTGAACAGGCTCCGAATCAGTTGGAAACCAAGACGCGACGAGAGATCGCAAGCGAGCGCCAGAGAGAGGAACAGATTCAGGCCGACGCGGAGAGAACGATACGAGAGCTCGATAACAAGCTTTACCGCGAAGAACAGATGGAAAGGTTTTGGAACTTTGTCATGATTCTCGGTGTGTGCTACGTCCTCATGCGATTCGCCAAGGCGAGGAACCAAAAGCTCGCGGCGAGACGGCGAGCCGAGAAAAATCCATTTAGAACAGTCAAGGCGGCATAGCTCGCGCGCATAGGAATGCATTGAATGACAACAATCTCTAGAAAATCATCTACTGAAGCGAGTTGACGAACATGATGCCGACCGCGAAGATGGTGATGAAGATCGGCACGGCGCTCACCAGGTACAACGGCAAAAATCCAAAAATCGTCCCCTCCTTTTCCTCTTCCGCCTCCTCCTTGGCGCGAATACGTCTCGGATTCGCCGTCTTGATCCCCGCCGATCGCATCGCGATCTCCTCGTACCTCGACGGACCGGCGTCGACGTCCGACTGATCGACATCCTTATCCAAACCGGGCCAATTTCTAAACTCTTCCAAAACCGTCGCCACCGCGCGCGCGTCCGTCGGCGTCTCCCCGCGTTCGATCATCTCCAGCGTCTCCACCTTTTCGTCCGCGCTCACCCCACTCTCGTCCTCGATGCCGTATCGCTCGCGATTTTCCGTCAATCGCGGGTCCTCGATGCCGATCGTGAGCTTGACTTCGTTGAAGGACATCTCGCGCTTGACGTAGAGCAACTTCAGCCAATCTTTGATCTCTGTCACCATGTCGGCGATGAGGGCGGCGTCGGCGTCGCTCGGGGCGGTGGAGAAGCCGTCGAAGGAGGAGGGCAACGGTGCGGACGCGTCCTCGCCGTCGGCGGCGCGCGCGATGGAGGCGCGGCGACGCGGCGACGACGTGAAGGCGCCGACCTCGGCGCGGGTCGAGGTGGGGCGACGGATTATGCGCGCGGACGACGCGCGCGCGACGCGCGCTGAGACGTGCGCGGCGCACGAGGTCGCGCGAAGGGTCATCGTCGGCGTCGCGGCGTGCATCGGACGAGCGCGCGCGGGTGTGACGATGGCGCGCGGGATGATGGTCGGCGAGTCTTTGTTGAGTCGGGGACGACGTCGAGCGCGGCGCGGCGCGCGCTTTTTTATCGCTACGTTGTCTACATTACCGGCGCGGCTTGTATCGAGTCAAAGTCGCGTTGATCGAACGCGAACTCAACGCGGAAGTGTCGGTCGAGGTTGGCGTCGATGAGGCTTCGCGCGCGGTGCGCGACGGCCATGCGTTGGTTGTGCAAAACCGCGCGAACGATATCCTCTCCGTCGGCAAGTCGGTACGCGACGAAGGGCGACGACGGCGGCGAAGGGCAGATTTGAGCGTTGCGACGAATCATCCAATCGAACAGTCGTCGCCATGTGAGCGGATCGTCGTCGTCGGCGGCGGCGGATTCGTCGACGACGCGCGTGATGCCTCGCCAGACGACGTCGAAGAAGTGCGCCTCCTCGAAATTTCCTCTGCCACCGTCTTCGCTCGAACCGTACGCGGCGCGTTTCGCCGATTGTAAGAGTCGAACGAGATCCGCATCATCGGGGAAATCGTCGGCTTTCATGTGTTTGCGCCACGCGCCTCTCGTCCAATGTGTGAACACTCGCGCGAGTCGTCGTCCCTCCGGCGACCCCGTCGACGACGCATCACATAAAAAATTGTGAAGTTCATTTTCCATCGCCACCTCTAACGCACGACGAAAGTGATAACTGCTCCGTTTGCCAGCGCAATGATCCAGTCGTGTCGACGTCGTCGATTCGGATGTCGTCGGCGCCTCGCTCGCATCCGCCGCGCGGCGACTCAAGAGTTCTTCCCACGGATCGCGCTCGCGGAAAAACGATCGTTCGAGCGTGTCATTGAACTCTGATTTCCACCAATGACTCACGGCGAACGTGTACGGTTCAGAAACAACGGTGTGAAGCCAACCGCTGGGAATGAAGAGCGCGTCGCCCGCCTCGAGACGCACGCTCGGGTACTTCGCGCCGACGTCCTCGACGCACCGCGCGTCGACGTGATTCGACCCGTCCGTTCCAACCGTCTCTAATCCGAGTGACCCCACGTTCTCACTGTTCGACGTGGACGTGTACGGCGCGTGCACCGGCGCGCGCAACGTCACGCGTTTCGCTCCGCACGCGACGAACAAGACGTTGTCGTAGTTGTCGTAGTGCCAATTCGTCACCACCGGCTTGTTCGCGTTCACCCACGCGTGTCTCTGGGCCCCCACGCGCGTGCAAAACGCCCGAAACGCCTCCGTGTACACCTCGTCGTCGATCACGGCGTCGCCGACGCTCGCCGCGGACATTTGCGCTCCGTACGCGCCGTCCAGTCCTCCGTCGACAAACCTCTCGAACGCCTCCGCGTCCACCTCCACCGACCGTCCTCGCCCGACGCACCCATCGAACGTATCTGTCTCGTCGTCACAGCTCCCTCCCGCCTCCTCGCGCGCGCGCGTCAGGAGCGACGCGCGCGCGCCCTCGCGCGGAGTCGTCCCGAACGCCTCGGCCCACCTCGCCGTCGCCCTCCTCCCCTCGCGCTCAAACGCGCGCGTCGTCGCCGCGATCGCCTCGCGCGAGACGAACGGATTCAAAGACCGCGCGTCGTCGCTCTCGCGCGCGTCGCACGACGTCCACGCGCGCGCCTCGGACCGCGTCGACATTCGATGAATCGACGCTTCGATTCCCTCGCGCGCGTCGGCGTCGCCGTCACCGTCACCGTCACCGTCACCGTCGACGCGCGCGTCCGTCGTCATCAACCGTCGCGCCCGTTTCACCGTCCCCATCGCGTCGCGAGACGACGACGACGACGACGGACGCGAGTCCCCGTCTCCCGCGGAAAGAATGAAAGATTGCAAGATTCAACGCCCATCGTCACTCATCCGCGCGCGCGACGACGACGTCATCGACGGCGGCGTCGACGAACGATGAGCTCGAAACACCTGCAACTCAAGCGCGAGATCCTCCGCGCGATCGCCATGCTGGAGGATTACACGTCGTCGGCGACGGCGGACAACGACATGGAGATTGGATCCGAGGCGCTGCGCAAGGCGCGCGGTGTCGCCTTCCTGACGTCGTACACGGTGGGATTCTTCGGTGGGGGCACGTTCACGCACGGCGTGTTGATCGCGAAGAAGCCCGGGAGCGAGGAGTGGGGCGCGCCCGTGGCGCTGAGCGGAGGCGGGGCGACGGGGATGTTCGGCGTGGGATACAAGGAGGACTCGCAGGTGTACGTCTTGGACACGGATGAGGCGGTGGAGACGTGTTTCAGCGAACAGAGCGTCAAGGTTGGACTCACGGCGAGCGTGAGTCTCGGACCGTTGGGTCGGTCGATCGATGGGAGCGCGTTCATCGGCATGGATGCCAAGTACGTGGACGGGCGAGAAGCGCGCAAGGCGGTTGGCGTGCACCACTACTCGTACTCGAAAGGGGTGTTCCTCGGCGCCGGGGTGGAGGTGACGTATTTCAGCACTCGAGACGACGATACGAGAGACTTCTACGGTCTCAACGACGCTAACGTGCCGGAGGCGCAGTTACCGACGGCGAGAATGATCGTGCGAGGCGAGGTGGCCATCGATACGACGGCGTATCCCGAGGTGGAACAGTTGCTCAGCGCCGTGCAATTCGCCGCGGGAGACGATCGACCGGGGGCGCTGAACACGCGAGGAACGAGTTGGTCGACGATGATGTGAGCGCTCGAACGCGTTGTAATGTAACCCGCACGTACGTGTCGCACGTGTCGCGCGTCCCGCTCGCGTCTTCGGCCCATTCGAGCTTTGCGCCGCGCCACTCGACGACGCACGCCATGTGGCGCGCGTCGCGGCGCCCGCGGCGCGTCACGTTCCGCGGGTTCACGCGCGCGTGCGTCGCGTTGGCGTGTCTCGGCGTCGCCGTGGTGTACAATAAACGACGAACGCACACGATGCATTCATCATCAACAACCGATGTCACGACGACGTCGACCGCGCGCGACGCGTCCGCGCCGCCTTCGCCGCCGTCACCGATCGCCGAATCACCGCCGCCGCCGCCGATGAACTCGCACGGCGAACTTCGCGCGCCGACGTCGTGGACGACGCGCGTCGAGGCACAGAGCGACGCCGCGCGAAGTTCGACGTGCGCGCCGCCGGGCGACGACCGGGACACGCCCGAGGACGTCGACGCGCTCGAGACGACGGCGTGCGCGCATCTCGACGCGTTGCGACCGAAAGATTCTGTCGAGTACGGGGTGTTGGTGATCGCGGGAGGCGCGGTGGAGGCGCGAGTGGAGGCGGCCAAGGCGGCGAGGGCGCGCGCGGTGGTGGTGGCGGCGACGAGCGCGGCGGAGGCGCGAGAGATTGAAGATGCGGGCGTTCCCGCGCACTTACCGAGCGAGCGCGCGGATGCGAACGGTGGTGGGTGGTTGACGGCGGCGTGGGTGCTCGAACGCGGGCACGTCGCGGTGTTGGCGTCGTCCAAGGTGCGATTTAAATCGAATCCGTTGACGGCGCTGCGCGACAACGGCGCCGACGTGAGCGCGACGGTGCGCGGTGATGGACGTCGGCCGGCGCGCGTGCAGGGCATGTCTGATCCGAAGATGGGGTGGTCGCAGTACTCGCAGTCGATGGTGGTGCCGCTGATCAGAACGTCGTTCGTGGTGTTGCGTCCGACTCGAGCGACGCGGTCGCTCGCCGAGTGGTTGGCGTCGAGCGAGACGGATTACGACGCCACCGACGACGCGTTCACGGACGAGGTGCTATTGCCGGCGCACGACGCTCGACAACGTGCGGGTGTGTCTTTTAGATTGCTCAATACCGAGTGTTTTAGCGAGAACGGAGACGTCGTCGCCGTGCCAGACGGGACGACGAGATGGGACGGCGAGAGAACGGGCGAAAACGCCATCATAGCGGAGAAACCAGACTTTACGACCGCCAAAGCGCACGTGACGCGCGAGGAGAAGTGCGCCGCCGCGAAAGAAGACGCGAGAGTGGGTCCGAAACCGCGACCTTTGCGGTACATCGTCGATCCGAAGGGTGAGTACCCCGTCGGATGCGACGCTTTTTCGGATTTGTGCGACGTCGTGCGACGAGTCGCGCTCAATCGCGAAGTGCTCGCAGCGGTGAGTAACAAGAATATTTTTTACATGCTGGGACTGTACATAGACGGATTGAAGAGGACGAACATCACGAATTACGTCATCGTCGCCCTGGATAAGGAGACGGCGGAGTGGTGTAAAGAGCGCGACGTGCCGTACTACCATCGCGAACTCACATCCATCACGGGGTCGACGGATAATCACGCGACGTCGGGACTCAAGTTTCGCGTGCTCAATGAATTCGTGTCCACGGGGACGTCCGTGCTGTTGTCCGACGTGGACGTGGTTTGGATGCAAGATCCGTTCGCCGTGGGATCGAACGCGAAGAATGAGCGTTTGATTTATCGAGACTCGGACGTTGAGGGCATGACTGACGGATGGGACGACGTCACGTCCTACGGATTTTCGTGGAATGGAATGCGACGCTTGATCGCGAGGAATAGTGGATTGTTTTACGTCGCGGCGACGCACGAGACGAAGGCGATGATGACGAGGTTGGCGGAACGCATGGCAACGGAGAGACATCTGTGGGATCAAACCGGGTACAACGAGGAGCAGGTGTACCTGTGGGGACAACCAAGACGAGGCGCGTACGCGGGCGTGAGTCAACGCGTCATGAATTACATTTGTTTCCAAAACTCCAAGTACTTGTTCCGCTTCATGCGCGAAGACGAGGACCTGTACCCGGATTTCCGACCGGCGAGCGTGCACATCAACTACCATCCCGAAAAACCCGATCGCATGGTGTCCGTCATCGCGCAGTATTGGAAAGGCGAAGCGAACGCCATCGACGTTTGGCATTGGGGCGAAGGGCGGAGAAACCTTGGCGAGTGCACGCGTCGAGAGGACGACGACGGAATAGCGACGTCGGCGCTCGCGCGCGCGTTGGTGAACAGAACGAAAACGACGCCCGGTAGGTGGGGAGGCGTGTCGGGATTAAAGCTCGATGACGACGGCACGCTCACGACGCCTTGGGGTCAGGGTAAGTGGGGGATCGTACCGTCCAAGGAGGGTTCCGTGTACATGGACTTTATAGGCGCGGCGCACACGCTCGAATTGACGAGCGGTTCCGCCGACGATGAAAACGCCGAGTTTACGTTCAAATCCACGCGGTGTAAGGATGGAGACGAAGTCGTGGTGCACTTGTAAAACACCGGGAGTAGAGACCGTACGTAGAGACGGAAAGTTATTATTATTGAACAAAGCCGCCTCGTCTAGTGGAAAAACTAATTCTTCTTCGCCCTCTTCTTCTCCTTCTTACCGGAATCGTCGTCCGACTCCTTCGACCGCTTCTTTGCCTTCTTTTCCTTCTTCTCCTTCTTTTCCTTCTTCTCCTTCTTCTCCTTCTTCTCCTTCTTCTCCTTCTTCTCCTTCTTCTCCTCGACGACGGGCTCCGCCTCCGCCTTCGGCGGCGTTCGGCCCGGGTCCTCCCCAGCCGCCCTCGCGCGCGCGCTCCTCGCCTTGGACTTGTGTTTCTTCCCGTTCGCGTGTCCGACGAGCGTCTCCTCACTCGTACACGTCACACCGCAACACGAACACTTCCACGGCGGCCTCGTCGCCAAAAACTCGTCCCGCTCGCCGCCTTCGCCGCCGCCTTCGCCTTCGCCGCGTCCGCCGCCGCCCTTCCCGTCCACCCCTCTCGCCCGCGCCGCCGCGAGTATCCCCTCCTGTCCGGGCTTAGTCGCCGCCAACGCGTACTTCTCGTGCTCCGTCACGCACGACACGTGTCCCTGCACGCTCCACCGATCGAACGTCGCGCTGCAATCGATGCACGAAAAGGCATCGGCGGCGCATTGATTCACGTGCGCCTTCACTTTGGGTTTCTTGATCGTGTCCCCGCACGATTCGCACATGAACCACGGCATGAGGACGAGAGGACGAGACGACGGCGCGACCGACCGACCGACCGACCGACGCGCGTCGACGACGATCGCGCGCGACGACGTGGCGCGGTGACGCGGGACAGGTGTGTGTGCGTCGGGCGTGAATGACACGATTGATGAGTCGTGAACCGTCGACGAGTCCCCTTGTGTGAACGGAGGGCTGGACATGAACGAGTGCTTCTGTGGGAACGCGCGAGAAATCGACCGACGCAACCTTCACGACACCCGTGGAGACTTTGTCCTCGACTCGGCCCTCGCGTACGAGGCCGACGGCGGCGCGCGCACCGCCTCGGCGCGCGGGCGCCGCCTCGGCGAGTGTCGAAAAAGATACGACGCCAAAAGATTCGCGCCAAACTGTGCGGCTCTTATTCGTGACCGGACACGGCGATGAACGAGCGCTCGCGAGACGCACGCCGCGCGTGATGACGCACACCGAATCCCCGAAACGCCCCGCGGTCGATCGATCGACGAGTACCCGAAACCGCCGCGCCCGCCGCGCTCGACCCCCCCCCACCAAAAAATGACGAAAAAATTTTAACCGTCACGCGGTCGTCACACGGTCGCGCGCGCCTCCACCTCACGCGCACGCGACGCCCGACCCGCGCGATGGGATTCATCAAACGGTTCTTCACGCGCGCCAAGAGCTCCAAACGCGCCGAACGTCCACCCCACGCCGCCTCGAACGCCGTGGATGTCGTCGCGCACGCGTTCGGTCGACTCGGCCCACCGTCGTCGTCGGGACCGACGCGCCGCGTCGACGCGCGCGACGATCTCGCCACCGCGTCGACGTCGGAGGGATCCTGTCGCGCGCGTTTCGTCGCCGTGAGCAACGACGTCAACGAACATCACACGTACGTGCGCATCGAGTGTCCCGATCGCGTCGGGCTCCTGAGCGAGATCGCCACGCGTCTGTGCGCCGAGGACGTGTGCGTCGTGCAGGCGGAGGTTATGCGGGACAGTAAGCGCGTGTTGTACACGCTGTACGTGTGTGAGGAAGAGACGAGGTGTAAACTGAGCGAACAAGCGGGGGAGAGGATCGCGGACGCGTTGGAGGATATCGTGGGACGAGACGCGGCGACGACGACGGGCGGCGAAGGCCAAGGCGGAGGCGGAGGCGCCAAGGCGGAGACGCGAGGCGACGAGACCGCGGTGGGTGGGGACGACGGTGGTGGTCTCGTGACTAGGTTCGGTCCGCAACCGGAGGAGGATCGCGACGAGACGTTTACGTCTAAAGAACGAAGCGTGCACGGAATTTCCTTTGACGACAGAGACGTCGAAAACGCCACCGAGATTAAAATGCAAGTCTTGGATAGACGCGGGTTGATGGCGGATTTTTGCACGGCGTGCGTCGCCAAGGGCATCAGCGTCATTCGAGGGACGCTGTACACGGTCGGAGACACGGTGGAGAATTGTTTCTTACTCCTCGACATGAAGACGCACGGCAAGGTGAACGAAAAGGATTTGGCGTACATTAAATCCGCGCTTCTCCTTCGACGCCAACGCCGCGCCATCTCGCAGCGACTGTCCATTCCTCGAGACGCAGATTTTGTTCCTCTCGAGCAAACGTTACCCGGAGGGAGCGAGGAATTGAGTGGGAGTCAAAACACGCAGTTCATCGACGCCGTGACGCCGATGCAGACGTGGGAACTCGAAATTTTCGCGTCGGCGCTTCGATCCATTCCCGCCGTGCGTCACGCCGGTTTGGCGGGATTATTGGTCGAGTCGCTCGGCGCGGCGGCGACGAGACTCGTGTTTCCCGAGGGTGAGACGGTGCTGCAGGCGGGTGAGGGCGCGGATACGTTTTATATTCTCATCGACGGCAAGGTGGACGTGAGTCCCGACGGCACGACGTTGAAATCAGGAGACGCGTGGGGCGAAGAGGTGCTCACCGAACCCACGCCGTCGCCGTCGACGCTCGTCGCGGCGGAGGAATCCGTCTTGCTCGGCATCACGCGTAAAATGTTCGCCAAGGTGATTCAAGACGTCATGTCGCGCGCTCGTAAGGCGGCATACGATACCGTCATGGCGTGTCCGGTGTTTAAACCGTTTGAACACGCGAGTTTGGAGGCGCTGAGCGAACTGTTGGTGCAGCGCGGTCGACGCGCCTATCGCGCGGGCGAAGTCATCTATCGAGACGGCATGCAGGCGAAGATGTTCATGGTGATGGATGGAGAGGTCGAGCGACGCGACGAAAGGACGTCGTCGACGAGCGACAAGACGAGGAGAATCACGAGCGGTGGGTACTTTGGAGATGAAATTTTAACCGGAGGAGACACGGAGCTGACGGGGTCGTACATCGCCGTCACCGACGTCGTCATTTTGACGTGTACGCAAAATTTCGTCTTGCAAGTCATCGGCGTCGATTCCGTCAACGTCGACGCCAAGAAGCGATCGTCGGCCGGAGGTGCGAGCGAACGCTCGGGCGGTGTGAACATTCCGGGCGCCGATGGACGACAGCGAGGATCGAACAGCGCGTTGGCGGGACTCGCGCTCTCCGCCGCGCCGAGCGCGCCCAATCTCACGGGAATGTTCAGCGGATCGAGCGATGATTCGAGCGGCGTGGCGTTCAATTCCGTGTCCGCGACGGAGAGAAAACCTCGACGTCCGCGTCACAGCCTGCTTCAAAAGACGAACAACTACGCGGGATCGACGGGGCACTTGCCCACGTTGGCGGAGCATCCGGCGCAACCGCTTCGACTCTCCTCCGTGGACGTCGCGGGGACGTCGCACCCGTCGCCCCAAAAAGAAAAGACGACCAACGTCACGTCCGCGCTCAGCGGCACGCTTCGTTCGCACAGTCCGACGCTCGGACAGTTGCAAAGCGCCAAGACGCTCGATGAATTCGACGTCGTCGACGTGCTCGGGCAAGGCATGGTGGGGCTCGTCTTGCGCGCCAAGCACAAGACGTCGGGGAAAGTGTGCGCCATCAAAACCATGCCCAAGTCGCAAATCGTGGAGCACGGGGAAGAGGAACACTGTATGGCGGAGGTGCGCGCGCTCAGAGAGCTTCGACACGCGCCGTTCGTGTGCAACTATTACGCGTCGTTTCAAGACCCGTGGGCGTTGTATCTCGTCATGGAGGATTGCGTCGGCGACATGTTCGACTTGTTCAATCAGAGCGGTCTGCCCGGAATCGGGCAAATCAAGGTGTACACTGCGCAGGTGTTACTCGGTTTAGAGTACATTCACAACGCTGGGTACGTGTACCGCGACATGAAACCGGAAAATCTCCTCTTGCGATCGGACGGGTCCATCACCATCGGCGATTTCGGTTTCGCGAAAAAATTGGAAAAGGGTGAGCGCGCGTACACAATCTGTGGAACGCCGGATTATCTCGCCCCGGAGCTCATCCTCCACCAAGGGTGCACGCGCGCGGCGGACATATGGGCGTTCGGGATCTTGGTGTTCGAGATGATTGCCGGTTTCCCTCCGTTTCGCGATAGAAAGAGACGCGAATTATACAAGCGCATCGTGCGCGCCGATTTCGCCGCGGTGCCCGTGCCTCGACGCATGGACAACGAAGTGCGCGACATGTTGATGCAAATATTCGTTCGCGACGAGTCGCTGCGTTTGGGCATTCGCGCGCCCGGTGTGAGCGCCATCAAGGGCCACGCGTGGTACGAAACCATCGATTGGGACGCGGTGATGAGCGGTCAACTTCGACCGTTACACTTTTTACCCGACCAACTCGGCGAGCGCGACCGCGAGGAGTCGGTGTCGAAAATTCGCGACGGCGCCACTGGAAAGTTTACGTGGATGACGACGAGTTCGACGACGACGAGTTCGCTCGCGACGGAAAAAATCTTTGCAGACTACTGATTCTTCTGTTTTATTATACAGTCATTACAACGACGCGCGTTCGCTCTTAAGTCGACTACTACGCCCCTCACGCCGCGCCGTACGTCGGCCCCGCGCCGCTATCGTTTCGCCGATCCTCCTCGCGAAGCAATTCCACCCAATCCGGTTCCGGGTTGTCGACGTTCCACTGCGCGAAAAAGACGGTGGGCGGCGGTTCGTCGTCGCCCCGCTCTCTCGCCTCCGTCGTCGCGCGTTCAAAATCTCGCAACATGTGCATGAATCGCTCCTGTCGCTTCTTGTGCACCCTCGCCCCCATGCCGTACCGGGGCCAACAGTTCCCGCAGCACCCGAAACAACACACGAGCCAGAAAAACATGTGCACGACGAGATAACACAGAA